>JACCDG010095969.1_pt1 | contig 19524 bp, 20 predicted proteins | sample 7442471 | NCBI WGS metagenome assembly JACCDG01 (sample SAMN15323444, study PRJNA562643) | freshwater metagenome | isolation source: river surface water | place: USA:Blue River Watershed | collected 2017-08-17 | reverse complement strand
CATTAAATAAAATAAAAGAAGAAACAAAAGAAGAAATCGCATGAAAGACATATCAATAATTTTACCAATCCATAAATGGGATGAGGAATATGAAACAATGTTTAAGAACGCATTTAGTTCGGTAGAGCAATTTTATAATGACGTTAAATTATTAATTGTTGGACCATCTAATATCGTTTCCAAAATAAAAATAGACGAAACCAATTTAGAATACCACATTATCGAAAACACAGGTAATCATGATTTTTGTTCACAAGTAAATTTGGGAATTGAAAAATGTGAAACAGAATGGTTTTCAATTTTGGAGGTTGATGATGAATATCACAAAAACTGGTTGACGTTAGTAAATTCATATAGAAAAGAAAACCCAGAAGTTAGTGCGTTTTTGAGTTTAGTTAAAGACATTAACGTCGAGGGTAATTTCTTAAGTTATACCAACGAAGCAACTTGGGCATACGGATTTACAGATAAACAAGGGTTTTTAGATAATGAAGCTCTTTTAGAATATCAAAATTTCCAAATCAATGGTGGTCTTTATAAAACATCGGTTATTACCGAATATGGTAAGTTAAAATCAAACATTAAGTTAACTTTTGGGTATGAATTCTTACTGAGATTAACCCACAATAATGTTATCGTAATGACTATCCCGAGATTAGGATACCAACACGTCAATTTCAGAGAAGACTCGTTATTTTGGAGTTACAAAAATTCCGATAGTATGAAACTATCTCCTGAAGAGGTTAAATTTTGGTTGGATACAGCAAAAAAAGAATTTTTCTTTAAAAATAATAGAGACATAAACTATGTAGAAAATTAAATATGCCGCGTAAACGAACCCAAAAAATTTATTTTGGGGAGGAACAAGAACAAGCGGTTGTAAGATATTTAGAATCCGACTCCGATACCGAAAAGAATAAGATATTCAATGAATATTTAAGAGAACCTCTCACAATAATGGTCGAAAGTATTATTCGACGTTATAAATTATATAGAAAAGACTTTGAATTCGTAGATATACATGCGGATACGATGTCTTTTCTTATGACTAAGATTAACAAATTCGACCATACAAAAAACCATAAAGCTTATTCTTATTTCGGAACCATTTGTAAAAATTACTTAATGGGTGCGATTCAAAAGGATGCTAAGGAAATGAACAGAAATGTGTCCTATGACGACATTTCATCCGATTTAGAAGAGAGTACGGAACATTCTTATTCTATAGACGAATATCATATTGATTATAAAGATGTGATAATAAAATTCATTATTGAGTTGGAGACGTTTATGGAGGAGGAAGAACTAAACGAAAATGAACAAAAATTAGGATATGCGTTAATTGAGATTTTTAGCAACTTTGAAAAAATCTTCCAAGTTGGTGAAGGTAATAAATTTAATAAGAACCTGATTTTATTGTCATTACGTGAAATGACATCACTTTCAACTAAAGAAATAAGAATATCATTGAAAAGATATAAAAAAGTTTATGAAGGTATCATGATTGGATTCATAAATTAATAATTTCTCTATTTATATATTATGAGGGAAAAGAAAAACATTATCTCGTTGGATACTGATTCTGCATTAGCATTAATGCAAGAGATTTACAACGATATCGTTGAACAAAAAAACACCGCATCCATGATAACAAAAAAAATGTTAACATTCATGAAGGATGCTGAGGATATGAGTGTAATTGGTCCCGTCATTAAAGAACAACAAAAAATACTAAACGATTGTACTGAAAAAAAGATTTCGTTAGTTAAGTTACAAAGTGCTCTATTAAAACAAACTCAAGGAAGTGGTCCTAACTCAGCTGGTGGTAAACTACAACTTACAGATGAAGATAGAGTCTTGTTAGAAAAACTGATGAATGATTCAGAAGGTGAATCGTCAGGAATATATAGAGACTAATGAGTAATTCAAAAGAAACGAAAAAAAAACTTCAGGCACAGATTGAGTCAATCAAAAAAATTAACGATGACCCAAAAGGTGCCTCGAACTCTATTGCCGATTTATATCAAAATAATATACCTGACCCAAACGAATTATTTTCTAAAAAAAGTGATGATTTAAAAAATAAATTAAAATCTAAAGTAGAAAATAACAAAGACATCTTTAAAGATTTATTGGATGTTGCTGAGCAATTTATTACAAGCAACAAAAAGACAAAATCTGATACAACCTCAACTCAAAAAGAAAGTGTTCCTGTAAACGTAGATAAAAATCTTGTAAAGGGAAAAATAAAAAGATATGCGGTATCTTCTGCTAAGACCACTTTAAAATCAGCAAAACAAATTGCGGTAAAACATTTTTCCGAAGCTCTTTTTATGGGTGACGGTATTTGTGGTAGTCAATCCGTATTCAACATCGATTCTATTGCTTTAAAACCAGATGAATTTGATTTTTTAGATATATTCACACTTGACCCCGACTCTGATTGTGGTAATTTGGTTTATGAGAAAAAATCACCTGACAAGAACAAACAAAAAACAAATAGAAAACTCTACGATTTAATGTCGTCAGGTGGGTTATACACCTACTCATCTAATAATGGTAAAAATCTATTCACATCCCAATGGAGCGCATCAACACAACAATTCCTAATCACAGGTTTGACTCAAGGAACCACAGGTGTGACAAAAGTTCAAGATTTTATTCAAGACTATTATGAATCTTTAGAATTCCCCGATATTGAAGAAATCATAAAGACATCCATGATGTTAACAATACAAGGTGGGTCAAGTTGTAGTGACTCAAGTAAATTCACAATTTCACTCAATAAATCATTAAGACTTATTGATAAATTATTCAAAGTTTGTGGTTCAAGCACTCAAAAAGATGAATTAAAAAATCAAACTCCGGTTGATATGTTCAGTGAAAACGACCAAGATATTGAGTTTTATTTTGATTTCGACGACGTGGAGGGTATTGATTTAGATGACGAACAAAACAGATTTAGAAGAGTATTAAAATTCAAAGATTGTTACAATTTTGAGGTTCCTGTTGATGATATGCACATTGAAGATTTTATTTATTTAACCAACAATAAAAATATCGAACAGGCGGTTGATGATACTTTAGAAAATGTATCTAAAGATGCTTTATCAAAATCAGATTCCTCATTTGATATTAGTGCGTTTTTAAATAATTTATTAAACAACTTCATTATAAATCTACCGAAAGCTTTGGTGATGTCCATACTGTCAGCCAAAATATTTTTACCAATCATAATTTTATATAAAATATTTAAAACAGGTTTAACTAATGTCTATTTAAATAGTAAAGAATTGGCTAAGAAATTCTATAAAGCTTTGGGTAATATTATAAAAGATTTATTTTGGTTATTCATCAGAGAATTTTGGAAATTAATTAAAATTGATGTTTTATCATTTGTACAAACAATTGTACAAAGAATTATTAAAAACAAATACAAAAGATACCTTCTAATCATAACATCATTAATAGTCTTATTAAAGAAATTATTACAAAATGAGATAAACAATTGTTACGATTTATTCCAAACAATTTTATCGACTATAAACGCGGCACTTTCTCAAAGGGCACCAATAACAGTCCCTTCTATATTACTATTGTTTTCAGAATCCCTTCCAGGTTTTAGTCAAGATAGGGCGTTTATGAATGTGATGAATAAATTAGAAGCCGCAGGAGTACCAACAGGTCCACTTTATGGTGAATCAAATGACATTGGTAATTTGGTTAAATCCGTAATCGACGGATATACAGAAGAAAAAGACGCAAACGCGTTTGTAAAAATTGTATTAAAAGGTGGGGTATTACCGGGACCACCATTAGCGGGAGGAGCTGTAATTCCACCGGGTTTAATTTCAGGTGTAGGTAAAGAATTTTAAAATGGAATCAAATAGACTTAAAAATATTATAGAGAACGCTAAAGACAAATCAAATAAAGATTTATTTGAAGCGGAAGAATTTTTGTTTAAACAACACGAAGAACTTAAAACACACATAATTGATTTGACTCGTAAATTGGAATCTATTGAAAATTTACATCAAGTAATAATTACTGAAATTGAAAATAGGAAAGTATAATGAAAATAATTGATTTAGGTGTTTGTATTGATAATAATGACCCAAAAGGATTGGGTAGAATTCGTGTGGTTGATTATGATGATTATATTGGTGGTAAATCTAATATAAAAGAAAACATACAACACTGGAGTAAAGATGACCCCTTTTTAGCTTCCCCATTTTTACCAAATAACATAAACTTTATTCCTGAACTTAAACAGGCGGTAAAAATAATCCGTTATGATACCGAAAAAACTACGGTAAACCAAGAATATATTGCGGGCCCGTTTTCAACTAGATATGATTTTAATTCTCAAGAATTTAACACACAAATATCTCAAACATCTTATGGGGTTTCGGTTGAAGATAAGGTTGATATAATAAAAAATGAACAAGGAAATTTACCCGAAAATTGTAAAGATACCTTGTCAAAATATAAAGACTATTCTGTTGGAGGTAAATATGGGTCAGATGCTATTTTTACTCAGGACGGTTTAGTATTGAGGGGTGGTAAACTCGTTCAAAAAGATGTCACAAGTAATCAAAATAGAGAACTATTAACCAAAGGGTTCCCAATTGCTTCCGATAAAGTTGCTAAACTTCATTTGAAAAAATTTGGTCCTAAACAGTTTATTTCTGAAGAAACAAAAACAGAAGACATAACAGAAAACTCAAATCTTAAATTTATCATTGAGTATGATGTCAATAATTTAAGTAACCCCAATTATGTTAATTTTTATGTTTACCAAGTAAAACCAAACGTTACTAAAAAATATAACTCAAGTAATTTCACTGAATCAACACAAACCGTATCGGGGGAAACAATTTTTTTAACTGAATCGGGTAACACTTATACTTTTAGAAGTGACTTAAATTCAATTACAGATTATAGTGGTTCTACATTAACAAAGAAAGTTCAATTAATCTATCAAGAAATTAGAAATAAATTAAGTACAATTCAGAGTAATGGGTTCACAGGTATAGTATCGTTTAAAATTTTAACTGACTTAATAGTTACACAAAGTGATTCAAACGTGTATCCATTTTTCTTTAGACCTACAGATGAGTTTCAAAATCGAGCTGTAACAACAACAGAAAGTGATAATAGATTAAAAATATTTAATAACGTTAAACTACCTGGCTCCACTTCAAAATCTAGTTTAGTCTATAGTAAAGATAAGGTAAACCCCAACACAAGACAGGTTGAGAAATCTGTGAAAGTTTTAAAAAATGACAGTACATCGGTGGAACAAACTTTTGGGAATGTTACCGCGGATAAAATTTTCCTTTTGTCAACAGATACAAATTTCACAGACAAAAAGATAGATTTCCCAACACTTAATTCATACGAATATGAACAATCTGATTACATCGAAAAAATAGACCCAAATACCTATTCATTAGTTAGGGGGGAAATTTTATTGGATTTTATAGATGCTATGTACAATGTACTCACAACACACGTACACAACATCAACAAACCATATGTTAAATCGGATTACGACGCTCACACCAAATTGGATTTATTATACAATAAATTAAGAGATGAATTGATAAATAAATCAATTAAAATCAACTAAAATGATATTTATACTATAAAAGGAATGTCATACTATCGCTCATATTTTTCTAAAAACAATACTATAATTGAAAATAGTAGGGTCAACACCGCAAAAAATCCAACAACTGAGATTTATTATGGCGATGGGTATTCAAGATATATTTTTAAAGTTGATTTTACAGATTTACAATCCAAAGTAACTAATGGTGATTTAGTAATCACATCAGGAACGACACACTACCTGAAAATGACCAATACGGTAACCGGTGACCCTAAATTGGTGGGAGACGGTAAATCTAACGGAAAATACCGTGCCACGTCATTTGATTTAATTCTTTTTACGATACCACAATCATGGGATGAGGGTGTTGGTTATGATTATGAGTTCACCACTTATGATGATAATTTGGGTAATAAATTATACGATACCCGAGCGTCAAATTGGTATGATAGAACAACAACATCAGGTTGGACATATCCAGGAATTTACACAGGAGCAACAATACTACAAACAATACATTTTGATAATGGTAATGAAGACATTAATGTAAACATCACCAACTATGTTAATGGTATCATTGTTTCGGGTAACACCGACCATGGATTAGGTTTGGCGTTTACATCTGCTTTTGAATCCATAACTACTGGGGAAACACAACAATCGGTCGCGTTTTTCTCAAAATACACACAAACTTTTTTTGAACCATTTGTTGAATCGGTATTTGATGATAGAATAGATGACAATAGACATAATTTCATTGAAGAAAGATATAATAATCTATACCTATACGTTACTAAGGGTTCTAATTTTTATAATTTAGATAGTAACCCTACGGTTGATATTTTAAACTCAAGTAGTGTTGCTATTTCGGGTTTAACAGGTCTGACTACCACAAGAATTAAAAAAGGTGTCTATAAAGTTAGATTTGGTTTAACAGGTCAATTATGTGATGGTAAAAGATTCTTCTATGATAGATGGAAAGGTTTATCATTAGATGGGATATCGATAAGTAATGTAACTCAAAAATTTGTACCCAAACCTTTCACATCGGGATATAGTGTAGGTGCTAACCCAACAGAAACACAAAATTATAAAATTCAATTCTCAGGTATTAAACAGAATGAAAAAATCATAAGAGGTGAACTAAAAAAGATTGTACTTTATTTAAAATCAATTGAACAATCACGAACCATATTATTTGATGATGTTTACTATAGAATTTTCATAAAGGAAGGAAAAACAAATGTAATAATCTATGATTGGACTAAGACCGATGTTACCAATGAAAATTCATTTTATTTAGACACATCTTATTTGATACCGAGAGAATATTTTATTGAATTTAAAGCTAAAACATACACAGAAGAAATATTTTATAATGACTATATAAAGTTTGAAATATTATCTGAAATATAAAAATATTTATTATTATGAATAATTTAGATGGAATCATCAAAAAACACCTGAAGACACTAACTGAGGGTCAAATGCCACAAGAAAACTACATGTTCTTTGGTAATATCGAACAAATGAAGAGACAATGTGAGTTGTTGATGCAAGAAGATAAAAATCAAATCGATTCAATTCTTAAACAACACGATTGGGCACAAGACCACATCGCTGAAGCTAAGAGTTTATTGGACCAAGTATTTGATTTTCTAATGAATCAAACCAAAGGTGATGACCAAGAAAATAATGTCGATGATGACCTTTTGAATGAAGAATATCAAATAGACGAAAGTAAAAATTGTCCTACTGACCCCGCTAAATGGTCAGCATCAAAATCAGCCGCTAAAGCTAAATTTGATGTATACCCAAGTGCATATGCAAATGGTTGGGCGGCAAAGAATTATAAATCTAAAGGCGGTAGATGGAAAAAATGTAAAAAATAACCCATGAAAATTACAGTCAACGAAGAGGATAAAAAATACATCCAAGAATGTCTTGAATCAGGTGAGGTTTTAAAAGAAGACCTTAGAAGATGGTTCAAAGAAAAATGGGTGGACGTAAGTCGTAAGGTTGACGGTAAACACCCACCTTGTGGTAGAAAAGATGCTGATGGTAAGGCATATCCAAAATGTAGACCATCTAAAAAAGTTTCCAAAGAAACACCCAAAGTCGCTTCTTCATATGATAAAAAAGAAAAGAAAGCAATGACACAACAAAAAAGGAGGGCTGAAAAGAAAGACCCAAAAATTGGTAAGGGTAACGCCCCGACATTTACAAGATTTGATGAAAATATGATTAAGAACATAACAATAAACGTAGATGAAATAATTGACACATACAATCCACCTAAATTATGGTTAGTATCTGAATCAACCAACTTATTAAGTGAAGGTTTAAAGTATCATATTGAAAAAGAAAAACCGTTAATTGAAAATATATACAGAATTTATTCTGAAAACTTTTTTAGTTTATTTAACGAATCAAGAGATTTATATAACAAAGGTGTTCTCGTACTTGACGGTGATGACTTAGAATTAGTCAAGACTGATATTGGTTTAACGGGTATCTATGAAGGTGAGGAGGTTTATTTAGATATTCCTTTCATCTTAAATGAAGAAGAATATCTTGTTGAGGCTAAACATAGAGGTAAAAACGTAAAATTAAATAGACCATTTAGAACTTCGGGTGGACCTAAAAAATTCGCGGTATACGTTAAAAACAACAGTGGTAATATTGTTAAAGTAACTTTCGGTGACCCAAATCTTAGAGTCAGAAACAATAATAGAGCCGCAGCAAAATCTTTTAGAGCACGTCACAAATGTGACCAAAAGAAAGATAGAACAACGGCTGGATATTGGAGTTGTAACATCTCAAGATATAGAAAGGCTCTCGGTATCAAATCATCAAACCCTTGGTAATGGATTTCCCATTCAAAGAAGAATTAAAAGAAGGATTTCATGTTAGAACATTCACCTCAGATTTAACTGAGATGGAATTGAAGTGGCATTTTGACGAAGAAGATAGGATTGTTATTTGTGAACATGAAACTGATTGGATGTTTCAAATGGATGACGAATTACCTATACATATTAAAAAAAATACCCCCATTTTTATACATGAGGGTACTTACCATAGACTTATTAAAGGAACAGGTAACTTAATTGTTAAGGTTAAAAAACTTAATAATAATACACCTGAACACCACACTCATTGAGAAGTTGTTGACTTTTCATTTGTGATTCCACCCATTTCTCTTTGTTTTTAGTGGTACACTCTGTTTTACACCAAACCACTTTAATCCCCGAATTAACAATACCTCTAGCACAATCCATACACGGTAATCCCGAAGTTAGGTATATTGTAGAATTTTTCAGAGAAACACCTATACGTGCTGCGTTATAGATTGCATTACGTTCAGCGTGTTCAAACCAAAAGTATTTCTCAGGTCTTTCCTGACGTTCTTCTTTAGTATCATCTAATCCTCTCGGAAATGAATTATAACCCGTAGAAAGTACCTCATTATCAATACCAACGATTACTGCACCAATCTGTGTAGATTTATCTTTTGATTTAAGTTTTACTTGTTCTGCAATGTTTAAAAAATATTCTGTCCAGTTCATATTAGTTTTTGATTTGAAATATAATGAATTCTATTGTTAGAGTAAATTGACATACTTTGAGCAATACCTTTTTCAACCAATTTACCCATTTCCCTACAACTATTTGAATCTCTTGTATCAATACCAACAATAAACTTACCATCTGATTGTTTTTGATATGTTACAGGTCTGATATATTTTTCATTATCATCCATGATAAGATATTTTATCATTTCTTCTTTGGTTTGTTTACATTCAATATTTCTAGTATCAACCAAATTCTTTAAAACATCTAACCGTAATTTATTATAATCAATTGGTTCGTCGGATTTTAAACTATTTGCAATCTGTTTTTTAGTCATTTTACCCATAGAATATAAATATAATTAAAATATTTGGCAATAAAAAAGGGGGACTAATGTCCCCCTTTCTATTATGAGATTGAAATGATTATCTCAAGGTGTCAAGACTGAATGTAGTCAAACCACCAACGTTAATCACACCAAAGTAACGGTTGTTAACCATTTTCTTAGCGTATCTTGTCATGATACCTTTGATTGGTGTAAAGTTGAATGGATTGTACATTGTAGGTGTCAATTGTAATGGAACGTATGGTGCGTAAATGTAACCAGCATCCAACAATGATTTACCTTTGTGACCGATGATGATTTTACCTGATGGTAAATAAGGGTCACGGTAAACTTGGTAACGACCTGCTAATGAACCGATTTTCTCGATACCCATGTTGTATTGGTCTTGCTCAGGGTTTGCGTTTGATACGTGGAAGTATTCCAAGTCATCAAATACTGCAGATACCTCAGAAGATACAACAATCCAGTTAGCTCCACCTCTTAAGGTAGTTTTGTGGATTTGAGCTGAGATTTGGTTAATCTTGGTAACCAAAGTTTGGTTCCAGTCTTTTTGAGTGTAACCAGCGAATGATGAACCACCATTACCGTATCTCCACTCATTGTAGTCCCATTTAGCTGACCAAGCGGCACCTTTACGGATGTCACGAAGGATTTCACGGTCGATTTCTGCTGCGATTTGCTCAGACAATAAAGCTGTCAATTCTGCTTCAGCATCGATGTTGTGGAATGCACTTACGTCTTGAGCCAATTCAGGAGACCAGCTAGCTCTTAACTTTCTTTCAGTTACAGAAACTGTTACTGATTGAAGGTCGAAAGATACTTCACCGATTTCTTCTTCGAATTCAAGTGAACTGTATTCTCTCCATCTAACTTGTAAGTCACCTGCAGCTAAGTTAGAACCTGTAATTGTGTAATCAGTGTATCCAGTTGTTACGCCGTTATATTTTTGTAAGTCAACTTGAAGATAGATTACACCTTCAGCGTCACAAATATTGTCGTATTTACCAGTTCTACCGGTACCTTTACTTCCGTACTCTACAATACCTTTACCGTATTTTTGAGTTACGACGTTGAAAGGGATATTAGATGATGCGGCACCCAAGTGAGTACTTAAAGCACTATCTAAACTAAGTACTGTTAATGAAGCCAAGAATTCTTCAGTGTCCATAACTTGACCGTTAGGACCAGCAAGTTTAGCAGCACCATCGTAAGTGGTGAAACCAGAAAGTTTCAAGATTACACTTGATACAGTGTTACCAGTTGCGATTGCTGATTGAGTTGATGCAGTACCGTTACTGAATGTTACGAATTCAATAGATGTACCTGTAACAGTTGTATAAGTACCTTTTGAATAATCGAACAAACCTGAATCTACTGAATCACTTGACTCATAGAAACGGTCGTACAAGTTATTACCTGTGTAACCTGCAGATGGGTCAGTCTCAGCACTTGGAAATCCGTAAGGTTGACGGTGAGCGTTGGTATCAGCATTTCTGTCTTGGATTTTAGGTACGAAGTAGAACAATTTACCGATAGGTAAGTTCATTGCTTGTACTGAAACGATGTCATTCGCTAATAATTTAGAGAATACACGACGGATGATAGGGAATACTACAGTTTCGAAAGAACCTGAAGCATCGGCTACAGCCGCTTCGTTGATTAGGTATGAAGCTTGGTTTTCATACAATTGTGCGATGTTGTCTTTTTGGTGACCGTTAAGACCCTCAAGGAATCCTAAGTCATCCCATTTTTTGATGGTATCTTCTTTGATAACACGAAGGTGCTTAAGACCGATGTTACCAACCATACCTGATTCTAATAATGCTCCCATTTTAGTATTGATTTTTAATTTTTAAGTTTATTGTTTATTTTAATTTCGACATCAAATCTTTCATTCTCTTGAATTGTGGATTCTCATATGCTTTAGATTCCGACAATACTTTTTGAGATGAAGAAGAAGTTGGTGCCGTAGTTATTTTATCAACCACTGATTCAGTCACAGGTTTTTTAGTGTCTAATTCAGTTTTTATAGAACTATATAAGTTCTTAGACTCTTTCAAGGTTGAAATTGAATCGAATCTCTTTAAGATGTTTAACTTCTCTTGTTTGGTGGTTGAGTGTTCAGTAAACAAACGAGTGGCGTAAGCTAAGTTGGCGTTAAAGACAGCAACTTCATTCAACTTTTCTTTGAATAATACAAGAGCTTTCTTGTACTCATCATTTTGTTTTTTAAGTTTGCTAACTTCTTCGTTGATTTCTTCTCTCTTATTACCAGCTTGGAATTTCTTTTTGGATTTAATTCCTCCATGATATCCATTACCCATAGTACGAGCAGATTCTTCAACATCACCTTCGATAGAATCATCACCTTCTTCGTAAGTTTCGTCAACATATTCTTCTAATGATTCACCTCCTAAGGTTTCATCATCATCTTCATATGACATGTCTTCGTTTGTATCATCAAGTTCGATTTCGTAAACAGTTTCTTCAGTGTCATCCATCATTTCTTCTAAAGATTCATCTGAATAATCTGATTCATCACCTTCTCCCAAATTTTCATCGGAATATTCTGATTCATCACCTTCTTCTAAATCTTCTTCAGACATCATAGTTTCATCTAAGTCTTCTTCACCTAACTTAATGATATACTCATCATCACCGTCAGACAATTCAATGTGGTCATCATCTTTTTTCACGATTACACCATCTTCAGGACTCATTGCTTTGAAAACTTTTAAAATTTCGTCTTCATCAGCACCTGTCATATCAACAACATCATCATCATCGTTTCCGAATCCACCCATGTCAAGCATGTTGTCATCGTCTTCTTCAGATGAATCTTTGTCCTCAATACCTTTAGCTGGCTCATCAGATGAATCGTCATCATCTTCGTCTGAGTTATCGTCCCCTATTTCATCATCAGCAATGGCTGACACATCATCTGTGGGGTCTTCGTCAGGAGTAGGTTGTTCTTTAACTTCCTTCTCCTCATCTTCCATTGATTCTTTCAACAAATCACCTAGTTCTTGCTTCATGGTAGATGCAAGTATACCTTTTGCGTTTGCCTTAACTGCCTCTTCAAGAGTCTGTACTTGAAGTAATGCTTGTTCTAGAATGGATTTTTCGCTCATTTTATTAAATATATTTTCCTATAAATATGTCGATAATGTAAAAAAATACGGTTTATAGCGTGATAAACTATAATAAATTATTATTTACCCAAATAAGTATCCAACTTGGACATTAGATTTTTCATCCTATCCGAGTCTACGGGTTTTTCTTGAATTGATTCTTGATATTGGTCTCTGTCCTTTAAATCGGCAAAAACATACGCACCTGGCGTACTTGGGGATGATACTAAGTCAAAACAAACTAATTCAAAATCTTCTTGAACTATGTTTTGACCTTTGATGTTTTTTAATGAACCCACACCTCTTGAAGAAATACCAAGAGTTGCACCATTCATTAATAACATTGCAGCTTGGTCCCCTTTGGTACTAACTATACCCATTTTCTTCCAAGCGGGAGAAGTAAATAATTTAATCTTACCCATCAAGATTTTTCCATCCCACCATGTTTCTAATATGGAATGTGAAACTCTATCTAAATCGATAAGGGAGGATGTTGGATGATTTAATTCATTTAACGCGCTACCTTTTTTAATTAAGGTTTGGTATTTTTCGTTTTCTCTTTTTAAAATGTTTTCAGGATATATTCTACCGTTTTTATTTGGGGTATCATATTTTTGCAAAACTGCGTAAAGGATTATATCTTGTGAATAATCCACATCCTTCATTTCAGAAATTATTTTCTGATTTTCTAATGGTGATATATAACCGGCATCATATTCTATTAGTATACCTTTACCGGTTTCATTTGGCCCGAGTATTTTCATCCAACTTTTTTATAATAAATACCCCGAATACTGAATTAATTCTTCTTTTCAAAGAAATTAAATAAAGTTTCGTCCGTTAAAACGGTATCTACTATAGATTCTGATAAGTTGGATATAATGTTTCTAACCTCTTTTGACCTTACATCAAAAAATTTTTCTACGTATAAAGTTATCTCAAGGTCCATGAATGACCTTTTGTTTTCTTTTATACCATTGGTTTTAATATCTAAATCGACTATTGATTCTCTCTTGAATAGTTCAGAATTTAGAGAATAGATTTTCTCTTTTATCTGTCTTCTGGTTTTTGATATTAATTTATCAAAGTCGTGGTCGATTATTGTGGGTTGGGTCCATGAGTTCAGTTGAATGTAGACCGTTTTTAAGTTCTTGTAATCAACAGTGCCGTACCCAATCTTTACATTATTGTGTACACCGATTGAAATAAACTTTCCTTTTTTCATTTAAATTTATCATACTTATATATTTTATGGTGTATTTAAAATATACAGAATAAACTTAACAAATCAAAATATTTCAATTATATTTAAAAAAAACTTATGATAATCGTAAACGTCAGTAAAGAGAAGAACCTTGAATCTGCATTAAAAAAATACAAATACAAGGTTCAAAAGACTAAACAAAATGATAAATTGAGGGAGAAACAGGAATATACTAAACCCTCAGTTGCTAAAAGAAGTAAAAAGTTAAAAGCTATCTACAAACAACAATTATTCACGAATCAAGAAAAATCAAATTAAACCGTTTTTCAATTCAATCAATTTGTAGTAATTGTATTTAGTATTCTCTGATTTATCTACTTCAGATTTTACATTATTAAGTTTACTTACCACCGAATCCTCGGTCGATTCTTTTAAAAGTGAATCAAGTTTATTGTTCAATTCTTTTTTAATACTTTCCATTTCAAGAACCAATTCTTCATTTGTCATTGAAACAATCTTATTAAAAATCCCTTTTTGTTCTTCATTTAAGAAATCGGCATATTTGATATTGAAGTTATTGACCAATACCGCATTTAATAAAGAATGGTTTTCAATTTGAATTGGAGAAGGTTCAACAACTTCTTGTTTCTTTTCAGAAACTAAATGATTTATTAAGTTTTCTCTCGCGTCAATTTTAGATGCAATGTTGTGCATGTTTGATTCTTCAGATAAAACATCTAAATCATTGTAAACCGAACTATTCTCCACAACAACATCTTTGAGAGATTTACCGAACTCTTTCATTTCTCTTTTCAAAGATTTCATCTTATCAATCAAAATAGGTTCAATAGATTCCACATACAATTTTGCTTTATCCTTACTTTTAATATTAAGATTTTCTATGTTTTCATAAAACATATACATCTCAACCAAAGATTTATTTGATTTTAATTTTTTTACCAAATCTTTAATTTCACCTTTATTATTAGAGGTGTACGATTCGGTTAATTTTGTTAACAGTTTTGTTTTTAATTCACCAAAGTTTGTCATTTTAGTTATTCGTTTAAGAAGTCTTTTAGTTTATTTTCTATTTCATAAATATTCTGTTGAGCTTTATCCATGTTAAATAAATCTTTTAAATTTTCATCTTCACTTAACATGCTCAATATATTATGTTTTTTTGTTTCATTTTCACTCAACGGTGCTTCACCTCCACTTGGTGGCGGCGGTGGTGGTGCCGATGCTCCCATGTCTCCACCCATTTCTCCTCCTCCTTCAGGTGCTTCACCACCTTCTTGTCTCTCTTCTTCAGGTACACCATACTTAGAATCTACATCATCAAATACTCCTGAACGTTTAATTACATTTTGAGTATTTGTTAATTCAAATCCTATTGCTCTTTCAAGTCTTTGTTGTTGTAAATCCAATACCACTTCACTATCACTCATACCAAGAATATTCTTCTTAGCCCATGTATGTGAAACAGGAAGAATACCTATTTGAGATTGGTCTGATGTTGCATCCTTGTATAAAGTTATTTTCTCTTTCCACTGTTCAATTCTTAGTAAATCGGATTGTGCGGATGGATTAGTTAATGACAATGTGAAATTATCTAATTCATCCTCTAAACCAAGTAAATAAAGATGGATTAATGCAATCTTATTTAATTCTTGAATTATAGATTTTTGAATTCTATTAATTGTTCTTGCAAAACGTATATCCATTAATGCAAGAGTCTTACCGTCACCAACAACCTCTTCAAACCCTAAGAATGCTTTTGGAATACGAAGAGCTGCTAACATTTTCTTTTGGATATACTCAATATCCGCGATTTCACCTAAGTTTTGTGCTCCCGCTAAAGTCTCGATTGGGTTTGTTTGTGCTGGGTCACGAACAGGTATGAAATAATCTTGGTCTACTGCCATTTGATTATATCTCATATCGACTTGACCATTTCTCGAGTCTACTATTTGGTCTCTTTTAAATTTGTTTGCAACACGTTGTACATATGCCTCAATATCCTTGTCATCCATGTTACCAACAAAGATTTTAAATACTCTTCTTTCAGGTGCTCTCGTTGTTCTATAAATCAACATAGCATCCTCAGCTAAAAGTAATTGTTTCCAAATCCTTCTTATTTTATCTAACATAGAAGTACCGTAAGGTAATTTTCTATCATCCCCCAACAATCTAAAGTGCGCAATTTCCCAAGCTTGAAATTCCAAATCTTTATTCTTCCATTGAAATCTTAATTCTCTGGTTGGTAATTGCATTGCATTTTGTTGGTTGGGTGTTTTACTTTCTTTACCCTCGTGTCTTTCTATTTCAATATTTGGTAATTGTTGACAACCAATAATACCTCTCTCAGGGTCGATTTTTAAATAAACAAAGTTGTCCCCGTATTTACACACACCTCTTGTCCACATTTGTAGATTAGTGTTTAAATCTAATCTATTAATGAATAAATCTTCAAGAATACTTTTAATTCTTGTAGATTCTGAGAATATAGTTAAAATTTCACCCTTTTCTGATAGGGTTGTTGATTCTTCAGCATAAATGTCTAACGCCGCTGAAATCTCAGGAGTAAACTCCATTGATTCATAATCATAATACGCCGATAACCTGTTAGGTTCGTAGTATACTGATTGGTTATAAAGAGATTGGTCGAGTTTTGTCCATTTATCTGCGATGTATTGACTTTGTTGAGCTTGCAACATCGCTTTCTCATATTCTTCTCGACTATTTGTTTTTAAAATTTGCTCTTTATCAAAATTGAAAGACGGTGCTTCTTCAGGAGTCACCTTACCGGGAAACCCAAATACTTTTGTTAACCTCTGAAAAACCGTCAAATTACTTTCTGCCATGTATATAAATAGTTTATGAGAATATAATTAATTCTATTATGATAATAAAGGTTTATCTTTTTTTACCGAACAACCACGCGTACTGTTGATAGTTTTCTTTTGTTGCATTGTTATTGTGTCTTGGGATACTTGGGTCATTATCCATAGACATCGAACCTATTTGGTCAAACGCGGTCCCATATGAATAAAATGATTTATTTGGTTCGTATGTTCTTTCAGATAGTGTCCATGACTCTAACATCGCTTTATTTGCGTTTTCATTTTTAGTCAATTGACTAAAGGAAATATCCCCAACATATAAAGCCATCGACATACTCATAATAGCATCATCATGAGCCCCTTTCATGTGGTCAGGTCTACCATTTATATAGACAAACGTATTTAATTCGTTCATCAATCTAGCGGACCTAACCTGAAAACCTTTCCTCAATTGTTCCTCAAATGCTGCAACGATTTGTGTTCGTTTATTATTGAAATTTAATCCAGGAATTTTTTCCATTGCTTTAGAATTATATTCCCAAATATTCTTGGTATTAATACCATCAATGTATAAATTCTTGTAGTTTAATTCTTGAAGTTTTCTTGATGTTGCAACACCCATACCTCCCGTAATATCGACAACAATAAACGCTTCATATAGAATACCCCATTTATATGCAATGGACGCTAAATCATCTGGTGGTATTTTTCCAATATATTCCGCAACTTGTTCTCTCTCGTCGAAATCGATAATATTAATTGATGAGAAATCCTCACTATCACCACGGGATACGTCAACACCCATAATATATTTGTGACCTTGTATTGGTTCTTTCCATTGCCAAAAGGTCCCCTGCATATATTTTTCCTTTGGGTCCCTCAACATATTTTTTACAATATTATCTTGAACCTCACTTGGGATTACACCATCACCTGAACCTAAGAAGTCACATTCTAATTCTTGAGCAATTTTACGTCTATCAAATTTGAATTTTTTAGACATCGCTTCAAACCATGAGGAAAGTGGTTTATATCCATCTTCTTCATATTGTTTATAGTTGGTGATGTCAAAGTCGTACATTACGACTTCATCGTCATTGTATTGTTCTCTATTCAACATATAGTGAACAATATCTGAACACTTAACCCATCTTAAATCTTTTGTATATCGAGGGTCTTTAAACCATCTTAAATCGGTAATGTGAAAATCGTTAACACCTCTGATTGCTTGGTCATATACACCATAATAAATTGGGTCAAATCCATTAGGTGTAGAAATCAAAATAATTTTACCACCCGTTGATAATGACGCCATTGATGCTGCCCAAAAATCCTCACCAGCTTCAATATATGCAGCCTCGTCAAATACAAGTATTGTAGGGGTGTAACCACGTAAAGCATCCGCAGATGTTGCGACCGCTTTCACCTCACACCCATTGTTTAATCTAAATCTACTTTCAGAGTTTTTATCGGGAGAAAACCCAACATTTAACCAATCAGGCCATTGGTCTAAAAAATGTCTAATTTTGTTAGCCATCTCCACCGCGGTATCCTTTTTGTTTGCGATGACAAGAACCCTTTCAGGGTTTTCGGGTTTTGCTAATTGTAACTTTTTAGAAATCCAAGCAGCAGTTACTGTTGTAACACCGGCCTGTCTATATTTTCTAGTTATATTTTCGTTATAATGTTCGTAATCTTTGAGTAACTGAATTTGGTCAGGAAACAACTCTAACGGCACATATCTTTTTTGGGTATTATCATATGTTTGAAGATACGTTTTTAACGCGTAGGTGGTATCTTTCATTATACGAGCATACTCTTTTAATTGTTCAATTTTTTGATTACTCATATATATAAATATGAAAAAGGGTGGTTAAAACCACCCTTCAGTATTATTTTAAGAAGTAGGACCCTCTGGGTCGTCGTCATCATCTGAGAACCTAATCCCGATGTCTCCTAAGAAATCTCTTAAATCATCATCATCGGTTTCGTCACTTACTTGTTCCAAATCTTCGTTAAATCTCGACATTGCGTCTTGATAATCTTGATTTTTCAACATTTGGTCAATTCCTTGTAATAATTCACCCATAAATCTTTTTCCATTTTCAGAACCTGATAAAACCTCCTTGGTGAAAACCAAAAATTCTTTAGCTGGTAATCTAAAAATACTCACCAAAAGATAGTTTTGTAATTCAAATTTAGTTTCATCAACCAAAATTTCTTCAGGGAACTGTCTTCTCATTCTTTCCCAAATCGCTGGACCTAATCTCAAATCCCATACTTCTTTTTCTAAAGTATCTTCAGATTGTTCAACTTCGGACCATCTTGGGTCTTCATTACCTTCTTCATCTTTAGGTCTACCTTGAATTGCAAACAATTCTAAAACCCCTTTTATTAATTCATGAACTAATATTGGAAAATTAATTCCTCTAGCAACAATTGTCGGTGGTGTGGTGTTTCTTCTAACTTCTTGTTTACCACCTACACTTCCGCCGCCACCGGCTCCACCCATCATCATTTTCATGGTGTCATCACTTAATTGCCAATATAATGTGTCGTTTACTGACATTAATATTCCATATTGATTAAGTAATGTTTCTGAACCAGTGATTTCTCTAATTTTATCTGAAACAAAATGATACATGTAGTGACCTTTTTTAGACGCCCCTTGTATCATACTGTTAATTAATCTTCTTTTCGCCCTTTCTAAATTTAAAGTGCTTAGGTCATCAGATAAATCTTGTTCAATATCAACAGGTTCCATGTTAGGTTCTTCCTCCATTTCTCTATTGAAATTTGATGTATCTATTTG
>JACCDG011797020.1_pt1:2500-19531 | contig 19531 bp, 15 predicted proteins | sample 7442471 | NCBI WGS metagenome assembly JACCDG01 (sample SAMN15323444, study PRJNA562643) | freshwater metagenome | isolation source: river surface water | place: USA:Blue River Watershed | collected 2017-08-17 | reverse complement strand
TCAGGTGGGGAAGAGGTAGAGCTACGTGAATTTGTTTTGCTCAACGCTCAAAAAAAAGTTTCTGATTCAGATATTGAAAAAGCCTCACATTTCTGTTTGCAATCATACGGTTTAGAGTTTGGCACAGATAGTTCGCACGATGTTTTTCATGGTTGTGAAATTATCCCATTTTATGATAGAAGCGATAAAAGACATGCTGGAAATATTTATTTCAAAGATAAAGAAATAGTGATCGCATTTCAAGGCACTTGGTTTTATTCAGATATTCTAACAGATTTTAACACATGGTTTTCCCAACCTATTTTTTTGGAAAACAACGGTCGAATCCACAGTGGATTTTATAAAAAATTTTTAGAGTCATTTGAGGAAGTGAAAGGACACATAGACCACTATTTAGAAAAGCGAAAACTGAAATTAATAGATATACATTTTCTAATTACAGGGCATAGCATGGGAGGATGTTTGGCGAAGATCTTTGCTTTATGGCTAAATGTACATAACAGCAAAACTAATATTCAGGTAGTATCTTTTGGTAGCCCAAAAGTCTTCGATACTAATGCAGCTAAATTTTACAACACAAGACTGAGAGAGCGTACATCACGAGTTATTCAAGGTTATGCTGATCCTATTCCGGCATTGCCTCCATCTTTTTTAGGTTATGAACATGTGGGAACTGAAAAACATGTTGTGCAAGGTGATAGTTATCCGCATCAAATTATGGGTTATATCAATGGTAGTGGTGTTGGTAACAAACTAGCTAATTTAGCAAGTACTGCAATCCCTCAAGTGAAGGAAGGAGTGATAGGCATTGCTCGGCAAATTAGTGGTGATGACCTGCAGAAAATTTTAACAGCCACTTCTAATGAAGTAGATGTTGGTTTAGAAGGTAGAATTAAATAATACTAATGACAGTCAGCATCCAGTCTGAAATATTTAATAACATGTTTCTTTTATAAATTTGGCAATTGCCATAGGCTCATGCCATTTATAAACATATTCTAGGGCTTTGTCCGAATAATCAGATAGTAATTGCCTATTTGTAATGAGATTTTTTAAGTCGGTGTATATAGAACTTGGATTAGTATTAATGAAAGAATTGAGGCAGTCATCTGCCATTTTTTTAGGGATGTGTTTTAAATCACTTTCACGGATATAAACCATAACAGGTTTACCCATTTTCATTACTTCAACGCTTAAAGCTCCATACCAGCCAAGGATGAGTTGGTCTATCACTAAATCAGCTGTTTTGTAAATTTCTAGTGCGTCTGTATACGATGTATTTTCTACTAAAATGAATTTCAAAAAACTAAATTCTTTTTGTAGTTTGGTTATTGCCTCGAGTATATACTTTGTTCCCTTGAGCTCTCTATTGGAAGGTGCGTGTACAATTCTTATCTCTTTTGAACTATTAACTTTAGGACAACCAACATGGCCAAGAGAGTCCCACTTGGCAATGGTATAGGGAACAAAAATCGTACGTTCCGGCAAAAACTTTAATAGATCAGGGTTGACTGCCAGTATTTTGTCGCAATATTCATCGATAATCTTGACACGTTTTTGCTTTTTAAGGTTTGCGCTGGGAATATTGTATAAATCTGATTGTTCGCGATATTCATCAATATACTGCCGAACATCACTACCATTAAAAGTCATAATAAGTTTTTTATTTTTTGGATAAAAAGGTAAATCAAGGTAGTGCAAGTCCAATGGATAATAATCTAAAAGAGTGTGGCCAGCATTGAAATGAAAAATATCAAATTTAGTTCTATAATATAAAAAAGTTGCAAATAAAGAGATGGCTTGGCCAGAAAGCCCAAGCTTGTATAATGAGTGTAGCTTAGGATCCAAATCACTATCATATTTAATTGCAGATTTTGAACGAACAACATTCAGACAATATGACTCAAGCCCAATTTTTCGTTCCGCTATAGACAAACCAACCGGATTTCCGCCAACTGTAGTTGGTAAATGCAATATCTTCATTTATAATGATTCTTGTAATATTTGATTGCCTCACTTATTGTCCCGTGGAATTCCTGCTTCCCACTTTTCATTACTAAACCATGCGTACAAAATTTTTGCAATAGTTCATTCGAATGTGACGCCATAACAAGTATATTGGCTCTTTTTAAGAACTTATTAAGCCTTTTTTCAGCCTTAGCTTGAAAGCTAGAATCACCAGCTCCAATACCTTCGTCTATTGCTATAATATCAGAGTTGAAGCTCGTTGTGATAGCGAAGGCAAGTCTAGTTTTCATACCAGCTGAGTAAGTTTTTATAGGCATATATAAATATGTCCCAAGCTCAGTGAATTCTGTAATTTCTGAGATTTTACCTTTCATTTCAGCAACGCTTCTGCCTAAGGCTATACCGCCTAAAATTATATTTTCATAACCTGTTGCTTCTTCATCCAAACCAAATCCTGTACCTAATATTGGGCATACCGAGCCTTCTATAGTAAGGCTTCCAGAGCTCGGTTTGTAAATGCCGGCCATCAATTTTAGCAATGTGGTTTTGCCAGCTCCGTTATTTCCAAGTAAACCCAACCTTTCGCCTGATTTAACTTCTAAAGAAAGGTCATCAATTGATCGTACACAGGATACTTTTTTATTTTTTACAAATTTTCCTGCGCTAACTAATGATGCTATGGTTCTGGTTAAGAGCTTTGGTTCTAGGCCACCGTATATAGGATAATTTAAAGTAACATTTTTCAAAATTAACATCTGTTTATAACCAAAAGACTAATTTATGTTTAAATCTTGCATACAAATATGAAGCGAATACAAAGTTGAATATTGTAATGATTCCTACAACAGCAAAGCTTTGTGCTGGAAAACTCCCATTTAACAAAGGGTCTCGGATGACAGTGATGAAATGATACAAGGGATTGACTTCGGCTATAATTTGGTTGCTACCTAGCATTTCTTTTTGCCATATAACCGGTGTCATGAATATCAATATATTCATGACAGATTGGATAATCTGAATGAAGTCTCGATATCTAGTTGAAAAGAAGCCAAGAATTACGCATATGCATACCGAATTTATAAAATATAATGATAAGCCACCAAGAAAAACCGTAAAACCTATAATAGTGAGTAGATTGTAATATAGCAGTACTAATAAGACGATACTTAGGCCATGAAAAAAGACAATAAAGTTTTTTAAAATTAAGCGTACACACAGTAATAGCGGATTCACATTCAAGTTGGATAGCAGCCAATTATAGAGTATGAAAACGTTGCACGATTCTAATATCATAGTGGAGAGCAGAGTCCAAATTACAATGCCCGTTGCAATATAAGGGAAAAATGTTGATAGCGGTGCTTTAAATAGGGAAGAACCTAACACACTTACACAGGCTATTGATATAAAGGTTACCATAACCACCCAAAATGGGCCAAGTACAGTCCTTCTGTATTTGCTTTTTATATCCCACCAAGCTAAATAAAAGCATTGGTCTTTATTTTTAAAACACCAAAATAAATCTTTGATTAAGGAAGATGACACAGAAAAAGTAAATTATGATTAATGGAGTATTGTTTATATAATATTCTTGCAGTTATGTCTATATATTATTGTGAGATACTGGTATTGGTCGGAAAAACTCCAAGAGATTTATTAATTATATCAAATTTACCACCAATAAATTCAAGGGAGTGATACTTCTCTACATACTCACGAGATTTTTTTCCAATAATACTTATCTGTTCTGGATGATCTAGTAATTCTTTTAGACGAGATTTAACAGTTTTATAATTGCAATTAATAAGGGGAAGAAGCTTTTCATCAATTACTTCTTGCTCAATGTATAAATTTAACAAGTCCTCGTGTAAATAGCATAAGACAGGCTTACCCATGGACATTCCTTCAATTGCTGTCATTGCATACCAGCCAATAATTAGTTGATCTGCAATGATATCGCACTCTTGCATAATTTTAAGTAGCTCATCATTATGCTTTTTTTGTACTAATACCAATTCAATATTATATCCATCATCTTTAAGCTCTCTTACCGCCCTCTCAAAATGCTTTGAACCTTTTATCGTCACATGGTTAGGTCCATGAAAAATTTTGATTAAATCCCCTTTCTTGTGTTTTTTATAGCCTTGAGGCTGGATACAGTGGGTGTCGATGCTAAAGTGTCCAGATAATAGGGTGTCCCAATGATATAAAAACCAGACCCAGTCACAGCCAGCTATCACATGATCTGCAGTTTTAATCCATGCATCTGTTGAAGTAATAATATTATCACGCCATTGCTTTTGAAAATACGGATAATCTTTGATTATCGAGTTTTTCATTAGTAAATTATTACAATAAGATAGATTATGTACATCTCCCCCATATGGCAAGAGAACCAACTTCAATCCGGCCAATTTATACAATAAAGGCTCGTATTTAAAAGCTATGTGCTGAAGCCAATTAGGTAAGAAGCGCATATATGAAATAGTGCCGTTGAAGTATGTGTATAAAATTTTGTGATTAAAGACTGTGTGGATAAATGCTTTTAAGGGAGTCAAAGGGTTTTGTGGTTTACCATCTCCAAAAAAGAAGTCAAATTCTTGAGTAATGAAAAAAGTATTAAAGACAAAAGTCTTAGCTTTATAGCCGTATAATTCTAAAGCTCTTTTATGATATATGTTATTTATCATAGGCTGTGGACCAAGTGCTATATCATAGCGGGGCTTTGCGAAAAAACGTGCCGATAAAGCTATAAAGATATATAAAATATAAAGGGAAATTAAGCCTATAACCATCAAAGGGGTTAATATAGTCTTTCTAGCGACTCTCTTTAACATTTTCATGAAGCTCATATTACTCTTTGTCATGATAGCTACTCCTTTAAAACATAGTGTTAGAACGGCCTTGGTGATTTAGAAAAGTCTTTAGCCAGCCTTCGAAAAACACTAAACTCCATATCAGCATTCTATTATCCTGAACTTTATTATTATGTTGAAGTAGTATATTCTCAATCTGAGTGCGATCAATAAATTCGCCAATGAATGATTTTTTTGATAATAACAAATTTGAAACGTAGTAATTTAGTTCATTGCGATACCATGTTTGATCAGGAGGGGTGAACCCTTGTTTTCTTTTATAAATGGTTTCTTCCGGCAGAATATCCTTCATCGCTTTTTTTAACAGTAATTTTGCTTCGTTATTTTGATATTTAAAATGACTCGGTAGTTGCATCGCAAAATCTACTATTTCCTTGTCTAGAAATGGAAATCTAGTTTCAGTAGAAAAAGCCATACCCATCTTATCTTCTACCAATAGCATGCCAACTAAAAAAGTTTTAAGCTCGAAGTAAAAAGCTTGATTAATAATGGAAGTATTTTGTTGAGGTTTCATAACGTCTAAGAATGACTTGTAAGGAGCTGTCATATCTACGTTTGCTTTAATTCTATCTGTAAAAAAGTTTTCCCTACCCTCGTCTGATATAAGTCTACACCAGTATTTATAGTATCTTTTATAAAATTCTTCTTGGTTACTAGTATTTTCCACCAAACCATATCTCCAAGGATATCCACCAAATAATTCATCTCCACCAGTGCCAGATAAGTTAACAGTTACTTTTTGAGAAAGTAGCTGTGATATAGCGTAGAATGTGTAGCACATAGCAACCTTAGGATCTTCAAGATGCCAAACAATACTGGGCATGGATGATATCATGTCGCTGGGCGTAATCAGCCTTTCATAATGATTTGTATCGAATTTTTGAGCAATAATTCTAGCATCTTCGTGTTCACTATGGCATCTATCATCCTTTTCTATAAATCTAGTGTCAAAGAATCCTGTAAATGTGTTTAAATTTCTTATTTGTTTTGATGCTAGAGCTACAATTGATGATGAATCCATGCCGCCTGATAGCGTTACTCCTATATCTACGTCAGAAATCAAATGGCGACCTAGTGATTTCATAAAAACGTTTTTAAACTTTATAGACTGCTCTTCTAAGGATAAGCTGTTATCTTCAGCAAATTTATAATCCCAGTAGCAGTATTGCTTGATAGTGTCTTGTTCAATATCATATATAATGTTATGGCCTGCAGGAACATAGCTTATATTTTTGAAAAGAGACTTATTTGAAATAATATTTTGGAAACTAAAATATTCTACTAAAGCATCATAATCCAACTCAACACTAACTTTATCGTGGTTGATTATACTCTTAATTTCAGATGCTAAAATCAATTCTGAAGACGACCTATATATGTAAAGTGGCTTCATCCCAACTCTATCTCTAGAGGCAAATATTATATTTTTTCGTTCATCATATATAACAAAAGCCCACATCCCGTTTAATTTTTCAGTTAGCTTTTCTCCCCATTCTATGTAGCTGTGTAATAAAACTTCAGTGTCACTTGCAGACTGGAACTTGTGTCCCAATTTTTCAAGCTCTGACCGAATTTGTCTAAAATTATATATCTCACCATTGAAAACTATGACAATCTTGTCACCAAGTGAAGCAACCATTGGCTGCGCTGCGTTTTTAGACAAGTCTATAATTGATAGTCTTCTATGAGCTAATGCAACCTTATCAGTATCTGAGATCCACACACCGCGAGAATCAGGCCCACGATGCTGAATAACATTAAGCATCGAATTTATTGTTGTAGGCTTAATTTTCTCGTTGGAAACAACAGAAATAATGCCACACATCTAAATAGCCTTCTTAAAATACTCTAAGTAGTCTTGAATGGTACTACCCAAAGTGCCAAAAAAGTCTTCTTCAAAGTTAATGTTCAAATCATCTTTGATTGAAGCGTTGCTTACATCAAAGTTCATAATATCTCCAATCAGTGGCGGTCCATACTTTATATTGCCGGTATTTTTAGCCATTCTATCAACTAAGAAAGTAGCTAGCTCATTTATTGATACTTTTATTCCAGAAGCTGTGTTATAAACCTTTCCTTTGGCCTTAGGATTTGTTGCCACTGCTAGATTTGCCTGTACCAAATCTTTAACATATGTAAAAGACCTAATTTGGTTTCCATCACCAAATATTGTAATATCTTTTCCTTCTAATAAATTGCGCATGAATATCGAAACAACCCCGCCAAATTCATTAGATTCTTGTCTTGGACCATACACATGAAAATATCTGAGAATGGTCATATCCAAATTATACAAGTTTGCAAAAACATCTACATATCTTTCTCCAGCGAGTTTAGAAACACCATAATATGATACTGGTTTTAGTGGATGCGATTCGGTAGTTGGAAACACAAAAGGCTCACCGTATACAGAGCCAGTAGAAGCATGTACAAATTTTTTTACTTTGTGTTTGATTGCAAACTGAAGCAAATTTAATGTCCCACCTGCATTAACTCGTAAGTCTCTTTGTGGATCAATTAAACATATGTTTTTCTTTGAGGCTGCATTATTAAAAACAACTTCTGTACCTTCGAACAGTTCGTCCATCCCTTCTACATCGCATATATCTTTTGATACTGCCGTAAAATTACTATATTCTTTAAGAAAAGCTATGTTGACTTCTTTGCCTGCAGAGTAATCATCTAATGAAATGACATTTGCACCACTTTTAACAAGTGTCTCGCACAAGTGCGAGCCTATAAAACCAGCCCCACCTGTTACTAATACTTTTTTACCTTTTAATGGATTGCTTAGCATACAAGAGATTTTAAATTTATTCGTGTAGGAGATTACACTTATTATAGTGTGAGTGCAATATTATATTTTAAGTTGCTCAGTTTGAAGGACGAAATTCTCAGCTGGAGTATTTGCATAAGACGGAGCGATACTAATAAAATTTCCGTATATCTTGATTTCACTAAGAGGAATTCTGTTGGTTTTAGTACTCAGTTTATGCACATAACTACAATCAAAAGTACAGCCAACTTTAAAATCCGCATAAGACCATTTGTTAGGTTTGGTAGAAATATAGATATTGTATATTAAGCCGCGATCTTTATCGTAAAATTCTGGTGCATCCCAGACAACATCAGATGCCTCGATTCTTGGTTTACTTATATGAGATGGCAAAAAGAAAACTTCTACGTTGGGCGCACGATAATTTTCAACTTCTTTTAAACGTTCCCATCCAAAATTAGTATAAGAATTATTAGATGATTGGAGGCCTTTCTTTTGAAAAATCTGCACAATTGGTCTACGCCCACTTTGACTAAAAAAAGTATTGCCAAAGTACCCTGCTGAAGGAAATATAGGTCTTTTTAGTAGTTCTTGAAATGTCATTGTGTTGAATGGAAGTGACATTGCTTCAGGGTACAAACTTAAGAATAAATCGATATAATCCTTATTGAAATTTATATAAGAAGGAGGCTTATCTAAATAATTGTGATTAGACAGCGCTTCATTTACGCTTAAAAATCCTCCATCACTTCCCTTGGGAAAGACTCCGGGGGGGTATAAGGCAGTATCCAATAGACGCCAACACTTGTCTTGGAAGATTGCAGCTGTTGTATGTGCGGCTCCACAAAAAATGCCAGCTTTAAACCCAGCAACTAATAGTAAGTCGACTAAGAAACGCGCCGAAGTCCCGCATCTTGCAGATCTTAATAATAAATTTGCAATAGGGTCTTCAATAATGTTTTTGTTAAAAATAGGTTGACCTGCAAAATGCCAGAAAAAATATTTTTGCGTGAAAGACAAGCATTTCTCAATGAAATCCTGATCACTAGCAGAATTTTGTCCTATTACACCTACAACCTTTCTTAATATGTCTAATCTATTTAGTTTACTTGCTGCAAAAAGTGCACTTATTGTCTTAGATTCATCACAATGAAAGGTGTAGTCTTTTATAGGTCTGGGCAAGCTATTTAGAAGCAAAGCTTCTTGGTACTTTACACTATTAATGTCATTCACAGTCATTACTTGAGATAATAAGTGATTTTCAAGCTCTTTAAGAAGGGGGTTGCTATTTTTGTTACGGAGCTTCCTTAGTAGTTTTTTTAGCATTTAAATAACTTTTTTCGATAAGTGCTCTATTACATTATCCCAGATCCCATATTTATTGGGTTTATAAAATTGTCTGTCTACAAATTTCTTAGGATCGGATGTAATGGTCCCATCATAACCTTTTGATATAATTTCGAATCCCAAATTACGCATTTTCTTACCAATTGTCTTAAGGCTAGAAGAGTTGGGTGTTACAGCGGGGAGATGCCCCATCAAAAACCCTTTTAAGGCGGCATTTCTAACATTTTTATTTTTGCAAAAGTGAGTTTTTGCAAGATTAAACCACCACCCCTTGCCATTGCTATTAATATAAAGTAGGCCGCCTGTTTTTAAAACACGTCTGAATTCTTTTATAGCTTTTGCAAAATCAACAAACATAACCACTCCATAGCAGAATACAATATCTACCGATTGGTCTTCTAGTTCGAGATTTAGGGCGTTTCCTAGGTTTAATTTAGCATTGGAAATGTTCGCTTCTTTTAACAGAGCATTGCCAATTTCTACACGATTCTTATTAATGTCAATTCCAATAACGTTGTCATTAAACTGAGCCAAGGCAGCACTCCATTGCCCAAAGCCACACCCTACATCTACCACAACTTTTTGATTCTTCAGGTCCAAATCTTTAACCCTCTCAACGTAATAGGAATATGGAACTTGTGTTACTACATCTGCATAGCTACTGTCATTATGTGTAAGTGCAAGTTTTTTTAAAGCATCAAAATCCAATTCGTTAGTCATATCAGTCAATTTCCAATTTTAATTTTTAGATAAGTATATCGATAAGTATCAAAAACTTCAAATGGTAAATCCCTACCTTGCCAATTTATGGCTTGGGGAATAATGTTGGAGTTAAAAATTTTAAATATTTTGTCTATTACAAAGGTGATATTGTTGAAGTGCTGATATTTTATGTCAGGTATGTTCGAGACATTTAAATTTATAGTTTTTGTATTTTTATCATAAAAAAAACTAAGATTGTCTCTTGTTTCCGTATATCTCAAAAGCTTCCCAGTTGTTTCAATCCATAAGTCTTTTGAGTGGTATAAATCTGCTATTTGCTCAATCCGTTCAAAACCCTCTTTAGTGAAATATGGAGGTCTATTCTCTTCAAAACTGCCGTCTTGTCTTTTTTCCCAAACTCCGAGATGTTGATAATAAATACACGTTCCTTGCACCTTGATCAGTTTAAGCAAGTCGTTAAATTCTATTTGCTCAGCAAAAGTACTTATATTAGGTGCAGCCTTGCCTACTAAGCCTCTGTATCGATTAAATATCACGTGATCAACGCCATCAGCAGACTTCCTCAACTCTAAAATCGGCGTCTTTGAATATGGTTTTGGCATCAAAGCCGAGGAGTTAGGCCAAAAATATCTGACTCCAATTTTTCTTGTAATATCGGCATGATAAGACTCATGATTTACATCGTCTCCGTGATAAGGAGCATTTTGCAAGCCTACATAACCTATATTCTGGCTATTTAAATCAGAACCATGGCTAGTAAATATGTCAAAACTTAAATTATGCTTCACGCACTCATCATACACAAGTTCTGCATGCTTCCTAGTAAATCCACCACCATCAAAATCTCCATAAGCATGGATTGTGTCAAATAACCCAGCTTTTATCTTGTCTCTTATTTCAGGAGCTTCATGCGATAGTTTACCACTCGTACCTAAGAAATAACTAAATGTTGAATGACATAAAAAATTTGTGGCAAAAAAGAATAAGCTGTGTGCTACTGGAATACGATATTTTTCAAAAATTTTGAAAATTTCTAGCTGAGCTTTCCACGTCATGAATTCAACGTCTGAAGACAGCGACATTGCAGCTTTGTAGGGAAATGGATGTTTTGATATTTTAATCATTTGCAATTTTAGCAAGCTTTATCAATCAGTGTTATATTTACAATACTCAACTAAATCAATTTAATTATTTGTAAATCTTGCATAAATAGTCTTGCTTCGTCCTCTGGCAGTTGAGGGGGCTGTGTAGGATACAAGAAAAAAAGTCGCTTCTTATCTTGCCTTGTCACAATTATATACACAGCGAGTGTGAGGGATTATTTGCCCGCCACAGTTTTGGTAGCAATGGTTGTATTCTGTATCGCATTCTGATCTGCACGAGTAATCATCGCAATATTGCTCATAATATTGACGGTCTTTTGCAGCATGCGCGGCAAGTCTTCTAATGTTATTGTTTGTAATGCACATGTTGGTCTGAGTCGCGCAATTATTTTTACATGATTGCTTTAGTGCCGAACAACTACTTAAACAAATTTTGCCTTCTGAGGAATGTGGAGGAATATATTGATATGTTGTATCGTACATTGGTCCGCAGGCTGCTGTTAGTAAAACAAAAGACAGTGCTACTAATTTCTGTATTGAATGCATAAATTTCCCCAAAATTGACAATTGCAGCATTGTATCATTAAATACCCAAAAATACAATATTTTAGAGGGTTCTTGATATGTCAGTATTAGACAAGTGGCAGATGTTTTGTTTGCTAGGTAACGTTAGTGCAATGCTTAATAACGGGTGGACAACCCAGGATGACTTGAATCTAAAGCTACTCATTGCGGTTGGTGAAGGAAGGTTAGGGGATGCAGAAGCGTTAATTGCTGCTGGAGCGGACGTAAATACCAAAGATAGGACTGATGAAACGCCACTACATACTGCTGCTATGCAAAGAAACGTAGGGATGGTTGAGCTTCTTATTGAAAAAGGAGCATTGGTTTATGAAAGGTATGGTGGTCGTATGGCAATAGACCTAACAAGAAGTTGTGAAATTAAAAAGATGTTGAGTGAAGTATCTAAAGTTAGACAACTACTACTGTATACCTCAATACGGGTGCCTGAATTTTTAAAGGATTTTGGCGCAGATTTGCTCTTTACCACTGCTTTTGTTGCACTATTGAGTTGCGAGGTGTTTTGTAATGTCGCTCAATATTTGCCCTTCGGCAATAAGCTTTGCGGAGTATCGGAATATTTTACCAGTAACATTGCCGCATTTTGTGGAAATTTAGGCTATAAGATTTCTGGTAGAACCCCAATCTATAACAGAGATGATCGGATTTTATAAGAGTTGACAGTTATATCTAAACAGCGTACAATTCCCTCCGTAATTAATAGCGAGGGTAAAATGAGAAGTTTTAGAAGTGATAAACAATCAGCAAAAGCTGTTGAAAAAATTATTCATAAGATGAATAAGATCCATTGTAATGAGAAGGGTAAGATCCCCTTTCTTTTTTGGGAGATAGAAGGCGGTCTGAACTGGAAAGAAAAGTATTCTGCAATCTATAATGAATTGAGAGATATTGAAAAGTTTACCTCTGACCCTGAGATCAGAACTACCATAAATCATGCTCTGTATGATGCATTAGGCGTTCAAGGTAGAGTTGTGCAGGAAGTTGGGCACGAAGAGTATGCTCGTGGCAAAGATTTTTATGAATCGATAGTTTGTGACTATACTTTGAATGGTTTGGCGCAAACCTTGGTTCGTATACCTAATATGTATGATGGGTATAATCCTGAAAATTCAGGTTCTTCAGAGCTTTAGTCGCTGTATAGTGTTAGGTCATTTAGATTTAACAAAAGTGTAATGTTTCCTTAATACTGCTGTAACATTTGTTCTGTATGATGTTTTCTGTGAGAACTACCTATAGTGGTCTAAAGATAGTGTATGCAAAATAAGCCGTATTGGGAATTGGGCCTGTTAGATATTGACTTTAAACAGAGAGATATCAAAGAAGCAATGGATAGCATCTATCCTAGAGCATATGAGGTGGGTCAGTGTTTCGGAATTTGTCTAACAATCAAAGAAAAAATTGCCGCCAATCCATCCAAGGACCCTGTTGAGATCGTTAGACAAGTTTCAATAAAGCTTATTAATTCAAGATATTTGTCTGTTAATCAAAGAAAAAAGAATCAAAAATTGCTTCTCAGAACTTACGTTAATCAAAGATTGCAATTGTATCAAAACATGTCGGCTCTAAAGGGCAGGAGTGAATTCTATGGCTACCTTCTATCTCAAGAAATTTCTTATAGTGGCTCAGCTTTAGTTTCCATCAACAATGTAAATGGTGGGCATGAATTATTGGTTATAAAGGACCGAAAAGAGAATGCTTATAGAATTTTTGACCCAAATTACGGATTATCGGTTGCCATGACGCTTAATAATGTTCTGCTGCAAGTAAATGTGATTAAACGAGCATATGGGTATAGTAGTGCAGCATTAGAATTTCACTATGGTTATGAAAGTTTTTTCAAGCAGTTTATGACTATGTTGCTTGGGCTAAATTTTAGCTTTCCTAACTCTCAGGTTAAAGCCAGCAAAGCAAAGCCATACCATATAGTCAAAGTGATTTTAGGTGAGATAACCCAAGGCGATTCAAAACTAAGTGCAGAAAAAATATATAGTGATTTGGGAGAAGGGCTTGTTAGGTATATTGTATTTTCCATTCTTTACTTTGATTTACTTGGAGTAAAACCTCGCTTAGACCATAAAAAAGTTCACGATAGGTTAGAGAATTTTGGTTTTAAAAAAGAGGCTGCTTATTTTAGAGAGCTTAATTTGTTTAGAACGCATGTTGGCGTAGATAAGTTCAATGCAGCGGCTGACAAAGGTTATGAAGAACTATTGAAGTTTATACAAGAAGAGAAAAAGAAAATTAATGAGAGAGACCCGCTGTTTTATAGTACTAAGTTGCATAGAGCTGCTCTCTCAGGAAATGTTGAGAAAGTGAAGCTTTTAATTGCATACGGGGCTGATGTCAACGCACGGGATGTTTTTGGTCATACACCGCTTCATGATGCTGTTAATTCCCAGCGATGGGCTTCTAGTCAGCAAAAAAAAGATGTAGTTTCACTTTTGGTTAAGAACGGAGCCATTGTTTTTACACCTGACTGGTTGGGGCGCAATGCTATTCTCGATGCAGTAAACCCAGAAATTAAAGAAATTTTAACAAGCGCATCATTGTCAAGGCAGTTACTGATTTTTACTTCATTATGTTTGAATGGAGCTTTTAGCTCTGTAAGAAGAAGTCTGCATTCTACAGCCCTTAGCAGTTTAGAAGCAGGTATTGAAACGTTCAGGGGCGTATCCGTATTTTTTTCAAGTAATATAGCCAAGTTTTGTGAAGGTTTATATAACAAAGTCTTTGGCAGAACCCCAAGCCGCGGACGGCAGATTTAGAGTTGCTTCACCACACTTATTGTTGGCTTTGATTTCGGATGGAAGTGTGTATAATATCGCATGCGAAAAGTCTAAAGGGGTGTGTATGCAAAATAGGCCGTATTGGGAACGTGGGATGTTGGACATTCCTTTCAAGCAGGAGAATAGCAAAGAAAATTTTGATAAATTATATCTCGGAGCTTATGGCGGGGGCCAGTGTTTTGGCATATGTCTGGTCATTAAAGAGAAAATCACTGCTAATCCATCAAGAGACCCTGTAAGTATTGTAAAGGATTGTGTGGCTAGATTTACAGATGCTAGACGTGAGTCTTTGAAAGAAAGAGGAAAAAATAAGAAATTGCTTTTTAGAACACATGTTACTCAACACCTACAGGATTATTTGAGCACATCAGGTTTAAGAGTTAGATCTGAAGTCACTGAGGATTTAATATTTCGAGAGATTAGTGATAGCGGGGCAGCGCGAATTGTCATGCGAGAAGAGAGTGGGGGGCATGCATTATTAATTATAAAAGACCGAGTTACGTGCAGTTATAGAATTTTTGATCCTAATTATGGCTTGTCTAAGCCAATGCCGATTGATAGTATTCTGTTGCAATTAAATATGATCAAGAGATTTTATGGTTTTGATAAAATTGAACTGGACTTTTATTATGGCTATAAAAGTTCTCATAAAGATTTGATTCAGATGCTGCTTGGCATCAACCCTAATTTCCTAAGCTTTCTTAGCAAGAGTCACAGTGCAAAACCTTACCATATTGTGGAAATTATCACAGGTCACGTTACCAAAGATGCCCCTAAATTAAGTGCTGCCAAGATCTATAAAGAATTAGGAGATGGGCTCATAAAGCATTTAATTCTAAGATTCATTTATGAATATGGCTTCCTTCGAAAAGAATCCTTAGATGACGAGAATGTTGACAAGAGGTTGGATGATTTCGGTTTTAAAAAAGAGGCTTCTTACCTCAGAGAATTATTAATTTTTAAAAAGATAATAGGGGATAGCACATTTTTTGAGATTGCTGAAAAAGGACATGTTGAAATGGAGAGATTCATTCGTCAAAGTAAGGAAGATGATGGATTGTTAGGTAGAATATGCCTAGGCATGTCTATGCATCCTCCAATTGAAGAGGTGAGATTATTGATTTCATGGGGAGTTGATGTTAATTCAAGGAGTAATAATGGTGAGACCGCGCTGCATATTGCAGCCAAGATGGGATATAAGGAAATAGTGAAGCTGCTTGTTGCAAGTGGAGCTTTTATCTATGCCAGAAACGATAGGGGTGAGACAGCTATTGATGTAGCCAGTGATCCTGAAATTAAAAAAATTCTATTGGCGGAATCTAAGGTTAGACAATTGCTTTCGTATCAAAATGGAGTCGCAAAAAAAATGCTTGGAGAATGGCTACCTGAAGCTGCAATTTTTGGGGTTAGCTCCATGATAATTCTGGCTATGACCGATTATAAGTCAAACTCGCTACTTTCAACAGTCTGTCTGACAGCTTTAACTAGTTGTGGTGTTGTTTTAGGATGCAATCTAATTCGTGATCCAAATTTTTTCAATCCTGTTTTTATATTTTGTAAAGGTTTGTATAACAAAGTCTTCGCCGCAGCCCCAAGCCAAGGACGGCAGATTTAAATAAGTTTCTCTATCTCATCCGCCACCACCTTCTCATAATTCTTGCCATCCAGGGCGTTACAGGCTTTGATTGCAGTGGGCGAGGTGATGTTTATTTCTAATAACTTGCCGCCTACTATATCGGCTCCAGCCAAGAACACATTCATCTTTTTGAGCTTTCTTGCTATATCTAAGCACATCTTTTTTTCTGAAGTGGTAAGAGAGGATTTTACAGCCTTGCCGCCTGCGGCTAAGTTGGTTACTACCTTTCCTTTGGCAGCTATTCTCCCCAAAGTGCATAGAATTTTTCCATTACAGAAGATTACGCGTTTGTCGCCATCTTGACGCACCGAAGGTACAAACTTCTGCATAATAGTGAAATCTTTAAGGTATTTTGGCAGTACACTGTTGAACTTGGCGTTGCTATCAATGAGTTCTACATGATGCCCGCCATAATCATATAAAGGCTTAATTATAACTTTCTTGTGTTTGCGAAAGAACGATAGAAATTCATCATGGTCTCTAGAAACTAGGGTAGGGAGCGTATACTCGGGGAAGTGATTAACAATAAATTTCTCTGGGTTGTTTCTAATTACCGCAGGATTATTTAAGACCAAAGTGCTTTTAGGCAGATGCTCTAATATGTATGTAGAAGTGATGTACGGCATATCAAAAGGGGGGTCCTGACGAACAAAAACAATGGTTGCTTTAGATAAATCAAGTGCTTGCCTGCGGCCAGACTTGTAGAAACTTGGTTTTGCGAGATCAAGTTTAACAAAAGATCCTTTGGCACTAACTTTGCCATTTAAGAGTGATAAATCTGCTGGAGTATAGAAAAAAAGTTTATGACCACGCCTCTGAAGTTCAAAAGTTATCAACAATGTAGTATCAGTTTCAACTTTTAGCGAATTTATTGGGTCTGCTTGAACGGCAATTAGCACGGTTATCCTCTTGATTTAATAAGGGTTATATATAGGCAGTGAAAAATAGTTTAACAAAAAATAAAAAAAAATGAAATTAGTTGTTGACGAGGTTTGGTTTTTGACTTATAAACTTGATCCACGCAACGACGTTAACTAAAAACGAAAGTTGCTCGAAAGTGACGTAAGTCACTTGTTCTTTTGAAATTGTGAACAAAATTTAAATGTTCTTAAAAATAAAATTTTTTATATACTAAGAGCCTACAACAAATGAGCGTTGTAGGACGGGAAAAAAAATGAAATTTTAAAGAGTGATGTTTATAAAATTATAAGTTTAATTCTGTAAACGACATCATTCA
>JACCDG011357346.1_pt1 | contig 19536 bp, 25 predicted proteins | sample 7442471 | NCBI WGS metagenome assembly JACCDG01 (sample SAMN15323444, study PRJNA562643) | freshwater metagenome | isolation source: river surface water | place: USA:Blue River Watershed | collected 2017-08-17 | reverse complement strand
GTGGTGCGATTCATTACGCAATCGACTTCACTCCCGAAGAAAAGGTTCTTCTCCGTAAGGCAGAGAACCAAGAAACCTTTGCCGACGCGGTTGCTTTGACGGAAGAGGTGTTTCGTTTCTGTAAAGATCAATTACAGGAACAGACTCTTTCTATCCAAATTCAAGCCGAAGAAGGCGAATCGTCTGAAACAGGAGAAGACGAAGATGACGGGGATTCTGATTGGCGTGATAGCTACGGCTATTCTGACGAAGAAGGCGACGACGAAGACTCCGACGCCGATTCCAGTGAAGGTGAGGACGAAGACGAAGACGACTCGCTAGACGGCAATACCAAAGCCGAACAGGGTGAAGACGAAGAAGGTGAAGACTATTCATCCTCTTCTTCGAATGGCGCTGGCTCTGACGATGATGATATTCCACAGTCTCATACCGATGCTGCATGGGAACAGAAGTCGCAAGAGTTAGTCCAGAACAGCGACTATGATTACGTTTATATCAATCTTCCTAAGATCAATCTCGCCAATGCGATTGATGACTTCAAAGACATCTATAAGGAAGTTGATCATGTTTTCCAAAGCAACAAGTATCTGTCAGACGAATGGGCCGAAGCGGCGCGTGAGTTTGTGCAGTGGCGCAACGAAGAAAAACAATCCATCTCTTTTATGGTGAAAGAGTTCGAACAGCGCAAAGCTGCCGAACTGTATTCCCGTCAACAGGTCGCCAAGACCGGTGTGATCGACACCAACAAGCTTCATTCATACAAGCACAATGATGATATTTTCCGCCGTATCACCACGATACCGAAGGGAAAGAATCACGGCTTCGTTATGTTCCTTGATTGGTCCGGTTCGATGAACCACAATCTGCACAACACCATTCGCCAACTTCTGTCTCTGGTTTTGTTCTGCAAACAAATTCAGGTGCCGTTCGAAGTGTATGCGTTCAAGGATTGTGGCGCTGTCTCTGATCCTTGGTTGTATGACGGTCTTGAAAACGTCTTCAATATGGGATCGTTCAAGCTTCGCAACTTCCTTTCGTCGCGTATGACTGCCAGTGAGTTTACCAAGGCTTGTACGTATATGTGGACGTTGGGTAAGCGCGTCTATTCTGGCATTGATGGTCTTAGCGGTACGCCTCTTAATGAAGCGTTGATCGCTGCACCATATATCGTTGAACAGTTCCAGAAGAAGACGAAGGTTGAAATCGCCAATGTGATCGTTCTGACTGATGGCGACTCCAATCCTGTCAATGGTATGCTCAATCGTACCACTGCTAGGTCGTGGCGTACGCGCTACTTCTACAATGATCCTGTCACGCACAAGACCTATGATGTTGCCGACATTGGCCAGTATTCATCCTCGCGTAAGATCACTACGTTTCTGACTCAGGTTCTGAAAGATCGTACCGGCGCAAACTGCATCGGCTTCTTTCTTTCGAGTGATGGCTATACGGCTAACGCTGAAAAGTTTGGTTTCCGTTGGGGCAATCAGGAATACTTTGAAAAGCAGAAGAAGTTCTTCGCTGATAACAGGTTCGTTCCTGTCACAACGGTGGGCTATGATGAATATTACGTGATCGACGCCAACTCTCTTGGCACGATCAAGGCGGCTTTGAAGTTTGATAAGAATGCGAACAATAAAGCTTTGGCGAAATCTTTCTCAAAGTTTGCCGCCGCCAAGACTATCAATCGCGTTTTACTTCGCAACTTCGTGGACCGCATCTCTGGTCGTCACCAAAAGATCGCATAAAAACAGGGGGTCTAACCCCCTGTTGACTCCCTAAGTAAAACCCTTATAATGGTACCATCGAATCGCAAAGAGGACTTTCGATATTATGCCTAGACGAGTTGATAAACCCGCTTTTTTCGCCGCCGTTGCCGATCACTTTGGCAATATCGAATCAATCACTCGTGACCAACTGTATGAGTTTTGCGCTGCCACTGGCGCTGACTTCCCTCATTGGTTCTGCAACGATTTAACCTACCGCCTTGGCCGTGGTATCTACTCTTTGAACTCCGGTAATAAAACGGTCAAGCCCAAGGCGGCTGTTTCACATGAAACACATCACGCCAAACCGGAACCGGTGGAAGAGTTTGCAGTCGCCGCACTCACTCCCTCTGTCCAGACCGCCGAAGCGTTGCGTCTGATCCCGCAGAAGCAGTCTGGCTACGTTCCCTTCGGCAACTTCAATGACGTTCGTTCTATCGTCAAGTCATCGAAGTTCTATCCGGTGTATATCACTGGCTTGTCTGGCAACGGCAAGACCACAATGGTTGAACAGGTATGCGCCGCTGAAAAGCGTGAGTGCATTCGTGTCAACATCACCATCGAAACTGACGAAGACGATTTGATTGGCGGTTTCCGCCTTATCGATGGTCATACTGTCTGGCAGGATGGTCCGGTCATTGCCGCTATGACTCGCGGCGCTGTTCTTCTGATCGATGAAATCGATTTGGCTTCGAACAAGATTATGTGCCTTCAACCCGTTCTGGAAGGCAAAGGTATCTTCCTGAAAAAGGTTGGTCGCCTTGTGAAACCGGAACATGGTTTCAATGTCATCGCGACTGCCAACACCAAGGGCAAAGGCTCTGATGACGGTCGTTTCATCGGCACCAATGTGTTGAATGAAGCGTTTCTGGAACGGTTCTCCATCACAATGGAACAGGAATATCCCGGCACCAAAACTGAAACGAAGATTCTCACGAATGTTCTTTCGGCCAATGGTGTCACCAACAAAGAGTTTGTCGAAAAGCTGGTCACATGGGCCGATGTTATTCGCAAGTCGTTCTTTGATGGTGCCTTGTCGGAAATCATCTCCACTCGCCGTCTGGTTCATATCTGTGAAGCGTATTCGATCTTCAATGAGAATCGCGTAAAGGCAATTGAACTTTGCTTGAACCGCTTCGACATCGATACCAAGAATGCGTTTATGGAACTGTATAAGAAGGTTGATGAAACAATCGAACCAGAAGTTCCATCAACAACAGGTGATCCAGAAGAAGAGGTTGCAATCTAAGTAACGCAACCAAGAATAACCTCCCACCAGTTGGCGCTCTGGTGGGAGGTTTACTTACGTCAAAAAGCGCCGATTAACAGCAATGAGGTATAGTATGGCAACTGCAAAGAAGACCAAGATTGAGAAGATTGAAAACGCACTACGTAAGCACAATGTCGATCCCGGCATTTCTGTTTCCGCTCTAGCCAATCTTGCCCGCGTTTCACGTTCAACCGTTTACAAGCGCGTCCATGATCTTCGTGAATCATATAAGATCGTTTCGAACTATCGTAACGTGAAGGGTAAGAAGACCCTTTTCTATCGCTTTGCTTCTCGCTAAGACGAAATAATTCTAAGGGAGGGAACCTATATAAGGGCATCCCTCCCTTTTCGTTTATGGAGAACAACGATGGAAATTAAGATTTCAAGTGAAGAACTTCGTAAGAATAAGTTGTTCATTGCTACACCGATGTATGGTGGTCAGTGTCTTGGTTTGTATTCCAAGGCAAGTCTGGACCTTCAATCAATCTGTATGCAGTATGGTATTGAGTGCCGCTTCTCATTTATCTTTAATGAAAGCTTGATCACTCGCGCCCGCAACTATCTTGTTGATGAGTTTCTTCGTTCTGGTTGCACACATCTACTGTTTATCGACGCCGATATTCAATATGATCCCCAAGACGTTCTAGCACTACTTGCTCTAGATCGTGACATCATTGGTGGTCCCTACCCCAAGAAGTCAATCAACTGGCCGAACATCTGCAACGCAATCATTCGCAACTGTGTCGTCAACGACAAGAACGAAATTGGTTTGCGTGAAGGATTCAATCCCGGTGATCTTGAAGGCGTGACCGGCGACTTCGTATTCAATCCTGTTCCCGGCACCAAGTCATTCAAAGTCACCGAACCTGTAGAGGTGATGGAGATTGGTACCGGTTTCATGATGATCAAGCGCGAAGTATTCGACAAGTATGCAGAAGAGTTTCCGCACCTCAACTACAAGCCTGATCATGTTGGTCAAGCCAACTTTGATGGTTCGCGAAACATTCATGCGTTCTTTGATACCATCATTGATCCCAAGTCACATCGGTATCTTTCAGAAGATTATATGTTCTGTCAGAATGCCCGTGAGATTGGTTTCAAGGTTTGGCTCTGCCCTTGGATGAAGACGACTCATGTTGGCACTTACGGTTTCCGTGGTGATCTTCCTGCCGTCGCAGCACTATCAGGAAACCTAAGATGATAATTGGCTTAGTCGGCTTTGCTGGCTCTGGTAAAGGTACGGTGGCGGACTCTCTTGTTCGCCACCATCAATATTATAAGTTTGCCTTTGCAGATGCTTTGAAAGATGCAGTCGCTTCTATCTTTGTCTGGCCAAGACAACTACTAGAGGGTGACACGAATGCTTCACGTTCGTTTCGTGAGAAGCCAGATGTTTGGTGGTCATCAAAGTTTGGTTATGAGGTGACGCCAAGACTCATGCTTCAACGAGTCGGTACAGAAGCTTTCCGTAATAACATTCATGATGACATCTGGATTCATACTCTGTTTCGTCGCATACAGGGTTACACCGATGTGGTCATCTCAGATGTTCGCTTTCCTAACGAGATCAAATTCATCAAAGAGAATGGTGGAATCATCGTGAGAGTGAAGCGTGGTGATGAACCGGTTTGGTGGGACGATGCTCTGATTGAGAACACACAACGTCAAATCAAACTGTCACCAATGACAAAAAAGTATCCAGATGTTCACCCATCAGAATGGAAGTGGATTGGTACACAGGCTGACTACATCATAGAGAACAACGGTACCGTTGATGATCTAAAGAAGAATGTAGCAACTATGTTGACAACATTAGAAAAACAAAGTAAAAGCGAAACCCCTAATCTCTGACAAGGAGAATCTATACTATGAAATTGACTGATCGAACTCTGACCGTCCTTAAGAACTTCTCTGCAATCAATGGTGGTGTTGTTCTGCGTTCTGGTACCAAGCAGCGTACCATGTCGCCTGACAAGTGCATTCTGGTCGAAGCGATTCTTGAAGATACCATTCCACAGGACTTCGGTATCTATGATCTTAACCAGTTCCTTGGTAACGTCCTGACGATTGGTTCGCCAGAACTTCTATTCACTGATCAATCTGTCACGATGACTGACGGTGAACTTGCACTGACATTCTATTCATGTGCGCCGAACCTGATCATCTCGCCGCCTGATCGTGAGTTGGCTCTTTCGAATGTTGATGTTTCTTTCACACTCACCAATGCAGTTCTAACCAAGCTGCTAAAGCTGGCGAGTATGAATAGCCTTCCGAACCTAACCATCATTGGTAAGAACGGTGAACTTCGTTTGCAGACGCATGAACGCAACAATGACACATCGAACTTTGCTTCGGTGAAGATTGGTGATTATGCCGGTGACGATTTCTCCAATTCGTTCAAGACCGAAAACTTGAAGCTGATCCCTGACGACTACACTGTTGAACTACAGATTGGTCGCTTTGCTCGTTTCAAGAACAAGGATAACAATCTCACCTACTTCGTATCATTCGAGGCTTGATCATGGATGCTCTCGTTTTTGGTCTAATCGGTTTGATGTTTGGCTTGTTTATCTCTGCATCGGTAAGCCAACATTCGGCGGTCGAAGAATATCAAAAGAAGTGTAAAGATGCTGGCGGTGTTCCTGCCATCACAGCCAAGGGTCCAGATGTGTGTCTGAATCCTTCCGCACTAATCAAAGGGGTTGAATAATGAGCATCAACAGTGAAAACAACCATGCCTCTATTCAGGGTCTTTCTGAAACTGATCGTAAGACTCTTCGTAAGGCAATCATGGAAATCAATGACTCCATGACTCGCGTGGACTCAGAACGTGATCTACAGAAAGAGATCATCGCTGAAATCCATGACAAGCTGGCAGTTGATAAGAAGCTATTGCGCCGCATGGCCAAGGCTTACTACAAGTCTAGCTTCAACAATGAAGTCGAAGAGAACAACTCATTCGAAGAATTTTATGACACCATCATTCACAAGACTGCACTATGATGGTTACATGGATTGTTCTTCTACTTGACTCTGCGATTGTTCTTAACGTAGCAGTAGGCACATGGGCGTGGTTTCATGATCACGCCTCTATCGAACTATGGCTGTTCCATTTCCTTGGTGCAGTCGTTGCGGCAATCCTCTCTTTAAGGTTCGACAAAGAATGAGAGATGAATTTCTTTATGTTGAGAAGTACCGCCCTCACACTGTTGAGAACTGTATTCTCCCTGCAAGAATCAAAACGATCTTTCAGGACTATGTGAACAAAGGTGACATTCCAAACTTGATGCTAACCGGTACGGCTGGTTGCGGCAAGACGACTGTTGCCAAAGCGATGTGTGACGAGATAGGCGTGAACTATCTCTTCATCAACTCTTCTGACGAACGTGGTATCGATACACTGCGTACCAAGATCAAGGGCTTTGCTTCCACCATCTCACTTACAGGTGGTCGCAAGGTCATCATTCTGGACGAAGCCGATTACCTGACGCCAGAAGCACAGGCTGCATTACGTGGTGCTATCGAAGAGTATAGCAGCAATTGTTCTTTCATCTTTACGTGCAACTTCAAAGCTAAGTTGCTTGATGCTCTACACTCCCGTTGCTCTGTCATCGACTTTGCATTGAAGGGTGATGAGAAAGTTGAGATGGCAGGACAGATGTTCAAACGCCTCATACAAATACTAAAACAAGAAGGTGTGGAATATGACAAATCAGTTTTGGGAAAGATTGTACAGAAGTATTTCCCTGACTATCGAAGAACTCTTAACGAACTACAGCGTTATAGTTCTCTTGGAAGCCTTGATGCTGGCGTTCTTGCTCAGATTGAGTCAGTTCGCAAACTAGAAGACTTGATCAAAACCATCAAAGAAAAGAACTTCACAGCTATGCGTAAGTGGGTTGTGGCCAACTCTGACGTTGACCCTTCCAGTATCTTTCGCACGATCTATGATAATCTCTATGATGCTCTGACGCCAAACACGATACCAGATGCTGTTGTGATACTTTCCAAATATCAGTATCAATCAGCTTTCGTGGCCGATCAAGAAATCAATTTGGTCGCCTGTCTGACAGAGATCATGGCTAACTGTGAGGTAAAGTAGTGGCCGACTTGTTCAAAGAGATCATTCCAAGCATTCTTCAAACCAAGAATGATGTTCTGGAAGACCCCAAGGACTATGTGGCATTCGTGGTGAACAAGGCTTTATCATATCACTATGATACTGTCCTTGCCGCCAATGAGATGAATATGCGCCCTTCGCTGCCGCCGAACATGCAATACGCATTTCTACTAAATAGTGTGCGGGGCTATAAACGCCCCTTTAGAAAATGGGAGAAGCGTGAAACCATAGAAGACTTGGAAGCTGTAAGAGAGTATTACAATTACTCTTATGAGAAGGCGAAGGAAGTCATGGTTTTGCTCAATGATGCCCAACTAGAGATAATAAGAAAAGCAACATTCAAAGGTGGCACACATGACAGTAAACCTAGAGGACTTCGTGGAGGTAAAGCTACCTGACCCACAGGCTTTCTTGAAGGTCAAGGAAACCCTCACACGAATAGGCGTAGCTTCCAAGAAGGATAAAACGCTATATCAGTCTTGCCATATTCTACATAAGCAAGGCAGATACTACCTAGTTCATTTCAAAGAGATGTTCATGTTAGACGGTAAGTCAACTGACTTTTCAGAAGAGGATAGAGGTAGAAGAAACACAATTGCCAATCTGTTGGCGGAATGGGGTTTGGTCACATTGGTTGATCCCAAGAAAAGCCAAGAGCCTTTAACGCCTCTCAACAGAATCAAGATCATCGCCTACAGTGAGAAACCACAGTGGACGTTGGTTGCGAAGTATTCACTAGGCAAGAAGAAACAAACCGAAACAGAATAACAAGTGGAGTTATATCATGGAAGCGTTGAAGGTTTATAAGACACATTCATTAGTTACTTTGCCAAAGAAGCAAACGGCACAGTCGGCTTGTTTTGACATCTCATTTCAGGGTCACGGCAAGGGTGAGTATAAAGGCTATACTCGCATGAACAAGGCGTTCACTCGCCCCATGAACAATATGGTTCTGGTGCAACCTGGTGATCGCGTTATGGTTCCCACTGGTTTGATTCTTGACATTCCCAAAGGTTATTCGGTTCGCGTTCATGCGCGTTCTGGTTTGTCACTTAAGCAGGGCTTGGTTCTCGCCAATGCCGAAGGCGTCATTGACTCTGATTACGTTGAAGAGTTGATGGTGCTTGTTCACAACATCTCTGACAATCCAATCTCAATTCAAACTGGTGATCGTATCGCACAGGGTGAACTTGTTAAAGACGTTGAATATGAAATCACTGAATCAGTTGTAAGGCCCATCATTAAAACCGAACGTGTCGGTGGCATGGGTTCAACTGGCGTCACAACAGAAGGCAACACAATCGTCTTCAAGACAGAGATTGAAGAAGCTGTGATTGCACCACCCGAACCAGTAAAGCGTGGTAGAGGAAGGCCAAGGAAGAATGCCTAAAGTTCATAGAGTAGGTGATCAAAGACTAGACGGCGCAGTAACTGTTTCTACAGGAAAGAACACAAAGGTTCTAGTTGAAGGACAGTTAGCCGCCGTTCTAGGTGATCTAAGTTCGCACAATATGCTTGGCGCACTTATTTCAATGACGCCGGGAAAGGTCTTAGTTCAAGGCATTCCCATGATCGTTGCTCTACAAGATGATGCTGCACCAGATTCGGAAGGCATAAACCTTCATCCACAAAGTATGCCGACTCCAGCTACAGGTTCCAGTAAGGTCAATGCCTATTCCGGTTCCTTTGGTGGTGGTCTAGGAAGCTTCAATTCTTTGGTTGGTATGCCGCAGCTTGGCGAGTTGCTTTCCTTTGGTGGACAGATCGTTGGTCAAGTATCACGGTCGGCACCTACAGGCACAGGGTCTGGCGTATTGGTGATGAACAACACAACGGCCAATACCCAACCCACTACAGGTTCTACCGTGACAGGCGTTACATCTGGAAAAACTTTTACGTTTTCTAACTACTTTACCTCTTAGGGTACCTATATAGATTTGAGACTCCCGGTGAGTCTCATTTCAACCTCTCGCTTATTTAAGGAGAAGAACAATGACAAATATCCCTCACTTTGACCCACTCACATTCGGTCTATCCAAGAACGCTATCGGCTTTGACGCCATCATCAAGCGTTTGGCAGAAGCCAGTGAGTATGTTCCCAAAATGCCAGCATTCCCTCCCTACAACATCAAAAAGATTGATGAAGAACACTATGTGATCGAAATCGCACTCGCTGGCTTTGGCAAACAAAACCTAGACATCGAACTCAAAGAAGATGTTCTTACCGTCTCTGGTAAGATTGAAGGTGATGGCGAAGACTATATCTACAAAGGTATTGCAGATCGCGCATTCACTCGTAAGTTCGTATTGGCTGACTCTGTGGTTGTTAAGAACGCAGAGTTGGTGAATGGTCTTCTCAAAATCGCACTGGAAAGATTCATTCCAGAAGAGAAGAAGCCAAAGAAGATCGACATCTTCGATCCCTTTGGTGTCGGTGAAACAACCAAACAACTGCTAAACGAAGGCAGTAAGACATGGGCTGATCTAGCACAGAAAACTCTAGATGCTGTGACGCCTAAATAACTACAATACGGTCGGGGCCTCTGCCGCAAGGTACGCCTCGGCCTTCTTTCATTATGAGGTTGACATGAAACTTGTGATCGAAAAACCCGTCACCGTAATCACACCTACAATCGGTTCTCCTAAACTCTTAGATGCTATTACGTCTGTTTTGAATCAAACTTACAAGTGTAACCATCTTATCGTTGTTGATGGTAAAGAGTATGCAAACAAAGTTATGGGAATTATCGATCCAAGATTAGTTAATATAGTTGTCTCGCCAGAGAACACAGGCAAGACTGGCGGCAACTTCTATGGCCATCGCATCTATGCCGCCTACCCACATCTAATCAATTCAGATTACATTCTCTTTCTTGACGAAGACAACTGGTATGAGCCAAATCATGTCGAAACGCTGATCAAGACAATCGAGGATAAGAATCTTCACTTTGCATATTCGCTTCGTCAAATCTATTCGGCTGATCGCCGCTTCCGTTGCAACGACAACTGTGAGTCTCTAGGCAAGTGGGAAATATTCATGTCTCGCAACTCACCTCATGGCAAACAGTATCTGATCGACACATCGTCATTCTGTTTCACCAGAGACTTCATTCAGAAGACATGTCACCTCTGGCACAATGGTTGGGGTGGTGATCGCTTCTATCTAAACGCCGTCAGACATCAAGCTAAGTATGATACAAACGGCAAATACACAATGTGTTATCGACTCGATGGGAATCCAAACTCTGTAACAGAAGAGTTTTTTGAGAATGGTAACAAGACACAAGAACAGTATTATGGAGGAAAGTTCCCATGGCAAAAGATTTGATTGTTGGCGTAGTCACTGATTACGATTGGGATAAGATCAAGTATTGGGCTAACTCAATTGAGAAGTCTGGCTTTGATGGTCACAAGGCGTTAATCGTCTACAACATGGATGCAGCAACTGCACAGATACTAACCGATAAAGGCTTCATGCTTATTGGTGCAGACAAGTATGATGAGAAGGAGGGCTTCACGTATAGTCATCCTACTGATCGCATCATGGTTGATCGCTTCTTCCATATCTACAACTTCCTAAAGCTACTAGCTGCACCAGAAGAGATCGACTATGTGATTCTCACTGACGTTCGCGATGTTGTGTTTCAGTCAAACCCATCGGAATGGCTACGTGAGAACAATCCCTTTGGTGGTTTCGAACTTATCGTTGGTTCTGAAAACATGCGTTACAAAGACGAGCCATGGGGTAGAAACAATCTTGAAAAGTCTTTCGGTCAATACTTCTATGATGATCATAAGGAAGATGAAATCTTTTGCGCTGGCGTAATGGCTGGTAGCTTGGGTTACATTCGTGATTTTGCATTGAACCTTTGGCTGGTATGTCGCGGTTCACGCCCACGTATCGAAGGCGGTGGTGGACCTGATCAAGCTGCACTCAATATGATGTTGCGCTTTGATAGCTATCTAACGGTATCACTGTTTACAAACCCACACTCTGGTTTCGTTCTACATGCTGGTACCTCTATGCCAGCAATCGAAGCCGGTTCCGGTGGAATTGGAGAGGCTTATCGCGCCAACCCAAATATGGAACTGCCATTCATTCATAACTTTGAATACTCTTTACAAGACGGCGAAGTTCATGTTAATGGCGTCAAAACTACTATCGTTCACCAGTGGGATAGAGTCCCCGAATGGAAGAAACTATTTGAAGAGAGGTTTGCATAATGGTTGATCTAGCACCAGAAGATTTTATGACGATCAAGGAACTTGGCGACAAGTGGCCATATGATTGGGTATCAGTTAAGGGTCTTGCCCCTTACATCAAGAGACTTGGTGAGAATGTTGTCGGTCTTGAAATCGGTACATGTCGCGCAGAGTCAACGGCCTTCCTACTAGAGAAGTGTCCAAACATTCTAAAGCTATACACGGTCGATCCTTACAAGGCTTATGACGATTGGGTTGGCAATATCAACCAAGAGATCATCGATAAGTTCATGATGATCGCACAGGAAAACCTAAAGCCATATGGTGGTCGTGTGCAGATGATTCGTGAGACATCGGCTGATGCTGCTACTATGATCAATACTATCACTGACAAGGCTGAATTTGATTTCATCTTTGTTGATGGTGATCATTCATACGAAGCAACGCTGGCAGACTGTGAAGCATACTATCCAATGCTTAAGAAGGGTGGCTTCTTCTGTGGTCATGACTATTCGTCAATCCCCGATGTGAAACGTGCTGTTGATGAGTTTCGTAAGAAGAACAATATCACTTCACCACTTAACCTTTCAACGAACTCTACCTTCTTCTGGTACAAGTAATGAATCGTAAGCCTCTAAAGATTGGTTACGCTGATACATTCTCTACTGCGGTGAACTTCTTTCAACGTGCTTTGAGTGAGCGTTACCATCTTATTCGTGATGATGCACATCCTGAATACCTGATCTATGGTGAGGGAGTCTACGGAAACAATCACCGTAGGTTTGGTAAGGAAGTCACTAAGGTTTTCTATACCGGTGAGAATGTTCGTCCACCATGGGGTGAGTGCGATTTTGCCATGACATTCGATCATGAGAATAGTCATCGTCATTATCGGTTGCCATTATACGTGATCGATATGTGGGGTGCTGTTATAGAGAGATGGACTGACGACTACTATCAGCTTGTCAATCTCAACCATGATTATGAGAAAGATTACGATACGCGCAACTTCTGTTCGTTCGTTGTCTCTAATCCAAGACAGGAAATGAGAAACAAAGCTTTCCATTTCATCAACCAGTATAAGCATGTTGATTCTGGTGGACCACATCTCAACAACATTGGTCGCGTTCTGCCAAGAGACAGTCTGCACTATAAGCTAGACTTCTTGAATGGCTATCGCTTCAACATCTGTTTTGAGAATGGTTCCCATCCCGGCTATGTCACCGAAAAGTTATTCAATGCTCTACAGGTAAAGACGCTGCCAATCTATTGGGGTAGTGAAACGGTTGGTCGTGACTTCAATACTGGCGCATTCATCAATGCACTTGATCATGGTGACTTCGATAAGCTGGTGAAGTATATCGCTCATCTGGATTCGCCAGAGGGAAAACAAGAATACCTAGATATGATCGAACGTCCCGCGTTCAAGCATGATATCCCCAATGAGTTTACGAGCATGAACAACTTGTGCGATTGGTGGGATACTTTTGTGATGGGTGGAAAATGAGAATACTCTTTGTCGTGCATCGTTATGTGCCATTCTCTGGTGGTTCTGAATACTATGTGAGAGACATGGCCGAAGAGATGCTAAGTCGCAAACACTATGTCGCCGTTCTCGCACATGAGAACCAAGGTGATCAAAATGGTGTTGTCGTTTCTAATGACTATAACACCATGCTAAACCAGAAATGGGATTTGATCGTGGTGCATGGGGGTGACTGCATCTCACAGAATATCATTCATGTGAACGCCGACAAGATTACTTCTCCCGTTCTGTACCTGATCATCAAACCTTCTGACTCTCCCGTTTGTCTGCATGGTCTAAGAGAACATCGCTTCCTTGGCTACTCAACATCAATGGACGTTGAACATTTGCAGAAGCATAATGTCATGGAGAAAGGTCGCCGTGTTCGTCATGGTATCGTTCCCGAAATGAGAATGACATTCTTGGCAGAACCGCGAGAGAAAACCATCTTCGTTTCTGCCGGTGGTTTCTGGAAGCACAAGGCAATGGGACCGCTGGCATATGCTTTCACTAGAGCAAACATTCCGAATGCCGAACTGCATCTTTATGGCTATGGCGAAGAACATCTAAAGCCAGCCGAAAGTCATAATGTCAAATGCTTCTTTGGCAAAGAGAAGAGTGAAGTTCTAAAGGCTATTGCAGATGCTGACGCCTATATCATGAACTCTCTGGAAGAAGGCTTTGGTCTTGTTCTGCTAGAGTCAATGATGAACAAGACACCATGGTATGCCAGAAACATCGCTGGTGCAAAAGACATGGCTCTGTATGGAACTACATATAATACAGAAGATGAGTTGATGGAGATGCTTCGTAATCACACACGAAACGAAGCGAAGATCAAAGATGCTTTCGAATATGTCATGTGCAATCACACCATACAGGATACTTGCAATGACATTGACGACATTCTATTGGAGACATTGAGATGAAAGTTTCTGTAATTGGTGCTGGCGGTCACGTTGGTTTTCCGTTCTCTGTTGTTTGCGCTAATGCATGTCATACAGTTTATGGTATCGATGTGAATGCTACTGTTGTTGATAAACTCAACAATGGCGAGGTTCCTTATCTTGAAGATAGGGCAGAAGAACTTCTAAAAGAAAATCTTAGAAGAGATCGCCTTCTATTCTCTACCGACTTCGATTTCATCAAAGACTCAGATGTTGTCGCCATCATGATTGGCACACCTGTAGATGGTGAAGGCAATGCCCGTCTTGATGATCTATTCAACTTTGTAGATCACACACTCATTCCTAGAATGAAGAAGGGTCAGTTGATTGTTCTTCGTTCAACAGTCGCCCCCGGCACAACCAAGGTTCTGCATGATCACATCGAAAAGTATCATGGCTGGAAAGAAGGTCTAGACTACTATCTGGTCTTCTGCCCCGAACGTGTTGTGCAGGGCAAGTCAATCATCGAAACAACAAAGCTGCCACAGTTGGTTGGTGCATCTTGTGACAAGTCATTCGAGATGGCCAAGGCTTTCTTCTCAACATTCATCACAAACGAAATCTTTCAGCTAACACCAAAGGAAGCTGAAATTGGTAAGCTAATGACTAACATGTATCGTTATGTCACCTTTGCTTTTGCCAATGAGTTTTGGATGATTGGTCAGAAGCATGGTGTCAATATCGACAAGGTAATTGATGCTTGTAACTATGACTATCCTCGCATGGCTGTACCGCATCCCGGCCCGAATGTTGGTGGCCCTTGCCTATTCAAGGATGGTCGCTTTCTACTATCTGACATTCCCTTTGGTGATCTTATTCAGACAAGCTTCCTTATCAATGAAGGTATGCCTGAATATCTTTTCAATCGCATCAAAGAAGTTAAACCTGATCTAGATCATGTTCTGATTCTTGGCGCATCGTTCAAGAAAGACTGTGATGATACCCGCAACTCTCTTGCATTCAAAATGCGTAAGGTTTGCACCAAGCATGGTGTTCAATCTGTGATGACTGACCCTTATGCAGAACTGCCGCCACAGGCGCGTATAGATAGTAAGGAATTTGATGCTGTGATCGTCATGACGCCACACGATGAGTTTAAGCAAGAGTATCCTCTTGATTGCTTCAAACCAGATTGTGTCATCGCTGATCTATGGAAGATGTATGACGAAAGTAAAAGCAGCAATACAGGTATCTATAAGGTAGGAGATGTTCTATGAGAATTTTGGTAACTGGTAGTGAAGGTTCACTTATGCAGGCGGTCATTCCGCTTTTGACCAAAACCAATGTGGTTTGTGGTGTTGATAACCTTGCCCGCTATGGCGGTCGTCTTGGTATTGCTGGTAATGACTATCAGTTCATCAAGTGTGATTTAACAGATCGTCAGTCTGTGTTTAGTCTCGTTGAACAGTTCAAGCCCGACTACATCATTCAGGCCGCAGCAACGATCTATGGCGTTGGTGGTTTCAACAAGTATTGTGGTGAGATGTATAAGGACATCACTCTGCACGACAATGTGCTACGTGCTGCCGTTGCTCATGGTGTAAAGAAGGTCGTGTATATTTCTTCTTCGATGGTTTATGAGAACTGTCCACAGGACATTGCACATCCAGTAGCAGAAGACATTATTGATCGCTATCCTGCACCATACACTGACTATGGCTTGTCAAAGTTTGTTGGTGAACGTGTATCGATGGCTTATCTAAAGCAGCATGGTCTCAAATACACCATCTGGCGTCCCTTCAATATCATTACGCCTTATGAGAAGTCAGAGTCAGAAGAAGTTGGTATCTCCCATGTCTTCGCTGATTACATCAAGAACCTTGTGGTTGATAGACTTCGCCCGCTTCCAATTCTAGGTGATGGCTATCAGATTCGTTGCTTCACATGGATCGATGAAGTTGCCAAGGCAATCGCTGATCATTCTTTCACTGAAAAGACTGACAACCAGATTTACAATCTTGGTAATGCAGAACCAATCTCAATGCGTCTACTGGCAGAGAAGATCAAGGATGTTGCGGTCAAGGAATATCGATTGTTCGATGACTATCATCTTCTGTATGAATCAATCGGTGATTACACCAATGACGTTCGCGTTCGTATTCCAGACGTTTCTAAGGCAGAAACCGAACTAGGCTGGAAGGCTGTAATGAAGGTTGATGACTCAATTCGTCTATGTCTGAAACATGTGGTGGAGAACAAGTAATGGAAAAGCCGGTAATTCTTGACATTGGTTCTGGACCACACCCCAAACCAGACGCTACTCATTGTATGGACATTCATCAATGGTATCGCGTCACACATGTTCATGACTTACGGCACATTCCATACCCATTCGATGATGACTTTGCCGACAAGATATATCTTGGGGATGTGATCGAACATGTAACAAAGTTCGACGCCCCCAAGGTGTTGAAAGAGATTCATCGTATTCTGAAACCAGAAGGCGTCTTTGAAATCACCTGTCCCGATGTTCTGTGGATTATGAAACACATCGTCAATGATACATGGGATTTGAATGCGAATGTGCCTTGGCTTCGTCAAAATGAAGACCCTTGGGAAAACGCAATGGACTATCTCTTTGGTGGTTGGCGTCATCCCGAAGAATGTAAGATTCCCGGCATGGGCCATGTGAATGGTTTCTGTGAATCTTCGTTGACTAAATTACTTGTAGAAGCTGGTTTCAAAGATGTGCAGAGGGTTGATGATGATCGTAACCCTTGGCCAGCACGAAATGCAGTTCTAAAGATGGTGGCGACAAAATGAAAAGATTCGTAGTCACAGGTTGTAATGGTTATATCGGTAGTCATATGTGCTATGAACTAAAACAGCACTATCCCGACTGCCATATACTTGGGATAGATATGGTGGAAAAAGAACACCTCTCCCATCTTTATGATGCTTTTGAACATGCTGATCTATCACGAGACGTTTTCTATCTCTCACCCTTCTCCAATCAACCCATCGATGCAATCTTTCACTTCGCCGCTTTTATCTCTGTAGAAGAAGGTGAACGTGACCCTTGGAAATACTACTTCAATAACGTAGTCGGTTCCTTGCGTCTGATTAAAGAAGCCAAGACGGTTAGAGTGCCGAACTTTATCTTTTCATCTACTGCCGCCGTGTATGGTGAATCGACAAGCAAACTGTTTGGTCATCTGTCAGAAGATCGCCCGATGAATGCGTTCTCTGTCTATGGCAAGACCAAACAGATGGTTGAAGAAGTTCTATCTAATGTCACTGGAATGAATGTCATTAGACTTAGATACTTCAATGCCTGTGGTCGGAATGTCAAAGCCAACCTATATGAAGAACACGATCCTGAAACACACCTCATTCCTTTGCTAGTCAAGAACAAGACTGCCAAGATTTTTGGTGATGACTTTCCTACCAAAGACGGCACATGTATTCGTGACTATGTTCATGTCATCGATATCTGTAGAGCGCACATTGACGCCTACCGTTACATGAGTGAGAATACAGATGTGAACTTTGCAGTGAATATCGGCACTGGTCATGGCCATTCTGTCAAAGAGGTTGTCGAGAAGGTCAACCAGATCATTCATAACGGCGAGATGGAAATTGAATACTTGCCTCGCCGTGACGGTGACGTTCCTTATCTTGTCGCTGACAATGGTGTGGCCAGAGATGTTCTAGGCTTTGGTCCAATACATACACTAGATACAATCATCAAATCTATGAAAGAGTGAACATGGACAAGTGGGAAGAACTAAAAGGGCTGATCGATGCTGACTTGTCTCATGCAGTTCACTATTCAAGTGATAAGCAGTTCGAACACAACAGTATGCTTCGTGTGAAAAAATGGATGGCACAGTTAGAAAAGAGAGAAGGCACCAAAGGCTTTCTCTTTACTGACATACCAGAGTTTGACAAGAAGACTTGGGAAAAGATGCTAAAGAACCTAGAAGGACTATCCTAATGCAATACAAAGCACCACTCGACTCTACAATGTTCCTTCTTCGCGATGTTCTAAAAGTTGATGTTGATCTAGCAGAACCTATTCTCACCGAAGCCGCCAAGATGTGCGAAGAAAGCATTGCACCAACTAATCAGATAGGTGACATTGAAGGTTGTAAGTATGTCAAAGAAGAAAACAAAGTCAAAACTCCAGAAGCGTTCAAAGAACCGTATAAAGCGTTTGCCGAAGGAGGCTGGATTGGTCTTTCGGTTCCTGAACGGTTTGGTGGTCAGGGCTTACCTTTTACACTCGCGGTTGCGACAAACGAATTTGTATCCTCTTCTAACATGGCTTGGTCTCTTTATCCTGGCATTACTCGTGGAGCGATACAAGCATTACTAGTTTCTGGCAATGATGCACAGAAAGAGACATACATTCCACCAATGGTGAACGGTGAATGGACAGGCACAATGTGTCTCACCGAACCGCACTGTGGCACTGATCTTGGTCTACTAAAGACAAAGGCAGTTGCTTATGAACAATATTCTCCTACTCTTTATAAGATCACTGGTCAAAAGATTTTCATTTCTGGTGGTGAACACGATCTAACAGATAACATTCTACATCTTGTTCTAGCAAGAGTAGAAGGTGATCCAGAAGGTGTAAAAGGTATTAGTTTATTTGCTGTTCCTAAGATACTCGATGAAGTATTGGCGGGAAATAATAGAAATGCTGTATCATGTGGTGCCATTGAAGATAAGATGGGTATTCATGGTTCACCAACTTGCGTTATGAACTTTGATGGCGCTCTTGGTTATCTTGTAGGAGAACGATGCAAGGGTCTACAGGGTATGTTTGTTATGATGAATGAACTTAGATTAGGCTGTGCTATTCACGGTCTATCACAATCTGAATTGGCTTATCAAAATGCTTTACAATACGCAAAAGAAAGAATCCAGAGTAAGAGTGCCGTCGATCTTGGCGGTCCTAGTGTCCCTATCATTACACATCCTGATATTAGGCGTATGCTTATGGATGTTCGCTGCATTAATGAAGCTGCCCGTCTACTAGTTCTAGAAGCTGCTACACTTGTCGATAAGGGTGGCGAAGAAGCAGAAGATCGTCTTGGTCTTATGACGCCAGTTCTCAAAGGTGTCATTACTGACTATGGTGTTGAGAACGCTATCAAGATGCAGCAAGTGTGGGGTGGTCATGGTTATGTTCGCGACAATGGTATGGAACAGATCGTGAGAGATGCACGTATCGCCATGATCTATGAAGGTGCTAATGGTATTCAGGCTCTTGACTTGGTTGGTCGCAAACTACCAAAGAACATGGGCCGTGCTGTTATGCGTTTCTTCAAAGATTCACAACAGCTATTGAACTATGGTTATAGCAGAGAGAACATCAATCCAATTGTTCAACCTATGGCACTCGCCCTTAGTGAACTGCAACAGGCTACCGAATGGTTAGCAGCAAATGGTATGAAGAATCCTAATGATGCTGGTGGCGCTTCGTATGACTACATGAAGATGTTTGGTCTTGTATTGCTTGGTCTTGCTCATGTTCGTATCTGCCTTGCTACTGACGATAAGGACAGACACAACACCGCAGAATACTTTATGAACCGTATTCTACCAGAAACAAGTATGCTATTGAAGCGTATGCGTTTTGGTTCTGAAACAATGATGAAGGCAGAACTATGAAAAACAAAGATTTGATTGCTATTCTATCTAAGCAAGATCCAGAAGCAGAAGTTAGACTGGAGTATGATACTTTGTGCTGTGTC
>JACCDG011832397.1_pt1 | contig 19546 bp, 17 predicted proteins | sample 7442471 | NCBI WGS metagenome assembly JACCDG01 (sample SAMN15323444, study PRJNA562643) | freshwater metagenome | isolation source: river surface water | place: USA:Blue River Watershed | collected 2017-08-17 | reverse complement strand
AGTTGGATAAAAGGTATTGGCCAAACTTACTTTCTCGGATAGGTGGTCCACTCGCCAACTGGCTCGCCATGGCTTAGTTTGCCGCTTCGCATGATGGAGCCGTCTCTTCTGAAAAACTCCCAATAACCGTGCATTTCACCCTCGCGGTATTTGCCTTTGGCTTTGAGGAAGCCATTGTCATAAAACTCCATAAACTCACCCGAGTTTTTTGGATAACTGGCATTGATGAGTCTGATCCTGGCTTGGATGAGCTTTTTGATAAGCGACTGCGGCGGCAACTTGTCTTTGTCAAACTGAATAGCGCCCTTGGATGTCTTGTATTTCGAAAGGTCCTTTTCGAGTAGTTTGATGGCCTCTGGGCCGGGGAAGATGCTGCTGTGTTCCTGGAAGCCCTCATAGCTGAGCAGGATCACACCGCTTAGCTCAAAAGAGGGCATTTGATAGAAAATCTTCTCGGCGGCGCCTGGCACCAATTTCTTGATTAGCGCCCTCAGCTCGGATAGCACCTTTGCCTGACTGGCTGGATGGCGCTTGATCAAGGTGGTGATTTCTTGCATCTTCAGACCCTTTTTGGCTTTGCCGCTAAGAGTAGTCTTTTCTAGGAAGAGGTGGACGATGAAGTTGATTTCCCACTGGATCAGTGGCTCAGAAGCGAAGGGCAGCGGCGCTCGCAGTGGCGAGGTTTATAACCCAGCCCTGGGCGAACAAATCGCTGAGGTCGTCTTTGCCGATGAGAGTGATATAGATGTAGCGGTGAAGGCCGCGCAAGCAGCCTTTCCTGCCTGGAAAGACACTTCTCTCGCCAAGCGCGCTTCCATCATGTTTAGATTTCGGGAATTGCTAGATCAACGCAAGGGCGAACTCGCTGAAATCATCACAACCGAGCACGGCAAGGTCATTTCTGATGCATTGGGAGAAATAGCCCGCGGTTTGGAAGTGGTGGACTTTGCTTGTGGCCTGCCACATTTGCTAAAGGGTGAATACTCAGAAAACGCATCAACCTCAATTGATGTTTACTCAATCAAGCAACCGCTGGGAGTGGTCGGCATTATCAGCCCCTTTAACTTTCCAGCAATGGTGCCAATGTGGTTTTTCCCAGTTGCCATTGCAGCCGGCAACACGGTGGTGGTAAAGCCGAGTGAAAAAGACCCATCGAGTGCGATGTGGACTGCCGCGCTACTCAAAGAGGCAGGACTACCGGATGGTGTCTTTAATGTTGTGCACGGCGACAAGGTAGCCGTTGATGGTCTACTGAATCACCCACTGGTGAAGTCGATATCTTTCGTCGGTTCGACCCCAATTGCACAATACATATATGAAACTTCGGCGAGAAGTGGCAAGCGGGTTCAGGCGCTGGGTGGAGCGAAGAACCACATGCTGGTTCTGCCGGATGCCGATTTGGATTTGGTAGCTGATTCGGCAGTGAATGCTGGTTTTGGTTCCGCTGGTGAGCGGTGCATGGCGATCTCGGTGGTGGTAGCGGTTGAACCAGTTGCCGATCCGCTGATTGAAAAAATAAAACAGCGCATGGCAACCATCAAGGTTGGCGATGGTAGAAGGGCCTGCGACATGGGTCCACTGGTTACCAAGCAACACCGAGACAAGGTTGCCAGCTACATCGACATCGCTGAGCAGGATGGTGCGACTGTGGTAGTTGATGGCAGAGACGTCAATCCCGATGGAGATTTCAGGGGCTATTGGCTAGGACCCACGCTGATCGACAAGGTGCCCACTTCTTCAAAGGTTTATCTAGATGAAATCTTTGGTCCTGTGTTATCGGTGGTTCGAGTAAAAAGCTATGACGAGGGACTGAAGCTAATTAACGCTTCACCGTTTGGAAATGGAACAGCCATCTTCACTAACGATGGTGGAGCTGCTAGAAGATTCCAGCACGAGGTTGAGGTTGGAATGATTGGTATCAACGTTCCAATTCCAGTCCCGGTTTCCTACTTCTCATTTGGTGGCTGGAAGCACTCGCTTTTTGGAGATTCCCGCGCACACGGCGAAGAGGGCTTCCGTTTCTTTACTCAAACCAAGGTCATCACATCGCGCTGGCTTGATCCCTCGCACGGCGGCATAAACCTAGGTTTCCCACAAAACTAATTCGGACTTAGAATCAATCCGACTCCTCGCGTGGCGTCACCTTGGCTAAACCCCCCAGGACCGAAAGGTAGCAAGGGTAACTGAGCTCTGGCGGGTGCGCGAGGGGTCCCTGTTTAAATAGAAATCAACTTCTTATCAGTGAAATTAGGTAAGACATACCTAATGTATTGAAATCTATTAACTGGCTGAGAATGAAAGGTTGACTAATAAGCGCTGGCTAGGCTGAGAGCGATGAAAGATTTTTTTCTAAATTTCGGTGAATTACCGCTTCACCCACTTGCAGTCCACTTTGCAGTAGCACTTTTCCCAGTTGCCTTACTTGCGCTAATCGCAGTTATTTCTGTAAAGAAACTTCGTGAAAAATACTTAGCCGCCTCGGTCGTAGCAGTGATTGTCACCCTTCCTCTGGTTTTTGTGGCTCAGCAATCTGGTGAAGCTCTCTCAGAAGTTTTCTACGAACCGCAGCCGCACTCCGAATACGGCGAAATGCTGATGCCGCTTGCTGCCGCAACCGCGGCTGCCGCTGCGGCCCTTTGGTTGAGTTTTCGGCAAAACTGGAAAAAAATAATCAGCCAGCTACTTGGAGTTTTGACAATCTCCCTCTCGGTTGCCTCAATTGCCATGACATATGTGGTTGGACATTCAGGAGCCGAAGCTGTCTGGGGCGGCAGAGTTCCAACCGGCCAGGAGCAGGTCGATTCCTTAGCGCCTGGCGAAACAACAGATCCCAATTTCCCTACCGATGGCTCAGCTGGCATTTCTGCCAGTGAGGTTGCACTTCACAACACCGCCAGTGACTGCTGGGTGGTAATCGATGGCTCTGTCTATCAGCTGGACAAATACATGTCGCAACACCCGGGCGGAATGTCTGTACTTACTTCACTATGCGGCAAGGACGGAAGCAGAGCCTTTGCCAATCAGCATGCTCAGCAGGCGCGACCAAACTCCGAGCTTGCAAAACTTTATCTAGGACAATTAGCAACTAGTGGTTCAGCTTCAGGTTCATCCTCTGGTAGTTCGTCGGGAAGCGAATCTGCGGCAGGTACATTTACCTCCAGCCAAGTTGCCGCTCACTCAACCACCAGCGATTGCTGGACTGTGATTGAGAAAACCGTTTATGACTTATCCAGCTATGCAAAAGAGCATCCGGGAGGTGCGGGCGACATCAATGCACTTTGTGGAAAGGATGCCACGGCAGCATTTGCTGGTCAGCATGGATTTGCGGGAACCCCAGCCAACGTCTTGGCAGCGATGGCCATTGGAACTTTAGAAGGGCCAGCCACCCTGCCAAGCACCGACATTGTTTACGGCGAAGATGAGGGAGATGATGACTAATCAGCCTGTTTTGGCCTGCCTGGTCAAAATGAGTGAGTAGTTGATTATCCTTACCTAGTGACCACCGCCCTTTACCGCAGATATCGGCCAGATAACTTCGCCGATCTAATTGGGCAAACTCAGGTAACAGATCCACTGCGTGCAGCGCTGAAGTCGGATCGAGTGCACCATGCTTATCTTTTCTCAGGTCCCAGGGGTTGCGGCAAAACTACCTCCGCTCGCATTCTGGCTCGCTGCCTAAACTGCGCCGAAGGGCCAACCGATACTCCTTGCGGAAAATGCCCCAGCTGTCTTGAACTTGCTAAGGGAGGTCCGGGATCACTGGATGTAGTTGAAATTGATGCCGCTTCACACAACGGAGTTGATGATGCCAGAGACCTCAGAGAACGAGCTGTTTTTGCTCCCGCTAGAGATCGCTACAAAATTTTCATCTTGGATGAGGCCCACATGGTCACCACCCAGGGGTTCAATGCACTTCTAAAGATTGTCGAAGAGCCACCTGCCCACGTGAAGTTTATTTTTGCAACCACCGAACCTGAAAAGGTGATCGGCACCATTCGCTCCAGAACCCATCACTACCCATTCCGATTGGTGCCACCAGCAGAGCTGCTCAGCTACCTAGATTCGGTTTTGAAATCTGAAGGCTTTTCAGCAGATGATGGCGTATTACCAATGGTGGTTAGGGCATCGGGTGGTTCCGTTCGAGACGCACTATCTCTACTGGATCAGCTGATTGCTGGCAGTGACAGCAAAAAGATTGCCTACGAGCGTTCAATCAACCTCCTTGGCTTCACTCACGACAACCTGATGGCGGATGTCATCGAGGCTTTTGCTGAGCTGGATGCCGCCAAGGCCTTCACGGCGGTAGACAAGATTATTCAGTCTGGTCAAGATGCCAGACGGTTCTTGGAAGACCTGCTCGAGCGCATTCGTGATCTCATGCTCGTTCATTCGCTCGGTCAAGATGCCAAGGCAATTCTGCGCGGGATTGGCCCAGAGCAATTTGAGCAGCTAACCATTCAGGCTGCCCGCTTTGGTCTTGGTTCACTCACCCAAACAGCAGAAGCTACCGCAAAGGCACTCGCTGACACATCGGCAGCTTCTAATCCAAGACTTCAACTGGAACTTTTGTGTGCAAGGGTGCTCGCTCCGGTTGCGAAAGTAAAGAGTGCTAGCAGACAAGAGCAAGTGGTCCCAGCTGCCAAACCCGAGGCGGCTAAGCCACAAGAAAAGAAGTCGCAGGCTGAAAAGCCAACTCAGAAAACATCGCCTGCGGATGTTAGCGCTGCCTACTTCAAAGCAAATTGGCAAATTATCTTGGAAAATCTGGCAAAGCAGTCAAGGTCTGCCTGGGCGGTTGCCTTTACATCAAAAGTAGTTGATTACAACAATGAGGTGCTGACTCTACTGTTTCAGTCCCAAAAAGATGTCGAAGCTTTCCGTAATGCAGGCGGAGCGGCGGAAGTGTTGCGCAGTGTCATTCGCGAAATGAGCGGAGTCAATGTGAAATACCGCGCCAAGGTGGCTGATGCTCCATCCAAGGTTGCGGCTGCACCAGTGATTGAGTCAAACCAAGACGAATTTTCCGAAGAGGAAGAGCACGAAGAGCTCAAGACTGAACCAATTGCGACGAGCGATCCAAAAACCGGCGAGTTCATTTTGCGGGAAGTGCTAGGCGCTAAGCCAATCAAGGGCGAAAAATAATGTATGAGGGTGCTCTTCAGCAGCTGATTGATGAACTGGGTCGACTACCTGGTGTTGGACCAAAAAGTGCGCAGCGGATAGCTTTCTATCTGATTGAAGCAGAAACCGACGTTGCCATGAAGTTGGCTGAGGTTTTGCAGGAAGCAAAGCAGAAGGTTCGCTTTTGCGAAACCTGCGGCAATGTCTCCGAGAGCGAAAAGTGCTTTATCTGTGCTGACCAAAAGCGCGATCAAGGACTGGTTTGTGTCGTTGAGGACTCCAAAGACATAGCGGCCATTGAGAGAACTCGTGAGTTTCGCGGTTTGTATCACGTGCTGGGCGGAGCAATCTCTCCGATTGCTGGTATTGGCCCCGATCAGCTGCGAATCAAGCAGCTGATGAAGCGACTAGCCGACCCTGGCATTCGCGAGGTCATCATCGCTACCAACCCCAATCTGGAGGGGGAGGCAACCGCCACCTACTTGATTCGGATGCTCTCCCCACTTGAAATCTCTGTCACCAAGCTGGCCTCCGGTCTGCCGGTGGGTGGCGATTTGGAATATGCGGACGATATGACTTTGGGCCGCGCCTTTGAGGGTCGAAGAAGGGTCAACTAGACTTCTTCCCTAAGGCGCCGTCGCCCTTTCCAATCCCCTTAGGAGTCTTTCGTTGGCGTTAGTCGTTCAGAAATATGGCGGATCCTCGGTTTCTGATGCCGAGAAGATCAAGCATGTTGCTGCGCGCGTAATCGCAACTCAAGCTCAGGGGAATCAAGTAGTTGTAGTGGTTTCGGCCATGGGCGACACCACCGACGAACTAATTGATCTTGCCAGCTCTGTCACGACCAACATTGAAGGCAATCGAGAGATGGACATTCTTCTCACCGCTGGCGAGCGAATCTCCATGTCGCTACTCGCAATGGCAATCAAAGATCAGGGCCTGAAGGCGATGTCGTTCACCGGATTTCAGGCAGGAATCTCTACCGACTCTGAGCATGGCAGCGCCAGAATTTGGAAGATTGATCCCAAGCGGATTCAAGACGCACTGCAAGATGGAAACATCGTCGTTGTTGCTGGCTTCCAAGGATTTAGTTTTGAAAACGGCGACACCACCACTCTTGGTCGCGGCGGATCCGACACCACTGCAGTTGCCCTAGCGGCAGCGCTGAAAGCAGATATTTGCGAGATCTACTCCGATGTCGATGGCGTTTACACCGCAGACCCCCGAATTGTTCCAAGGGCCAGAAAGTTAGCTCAAATCGATTTGGACTCGATGCTGGAACTTTCCTCATCGGGGGCCAAGATTCTCTACATTCGAGCAGTGGAGTTTGCCCGCAGACACAAAGTTCCACTCAGAGTTCGTTCAACTTTTAGTGCTGACCCAGGCACGCTTGTCTATACCACCAAAGAGGGAGAAGAAATGGAAGAGCCAGTAGTCTCCGGAGTTGCCGCTGATAGCACGCAGTCCAAGATCACCGTGATTGGCGTTCCGGACCGACCAGGTAAAGCGGCTGAGATTTTTCAGTCAGTGGCTGAAGCGGGTGCGAATATCGACATGATCGTGCAGAACGTTTCCACTACCGAAAATCACCTTAGCGACATTTCCTTTACTCTTCCCCACAGCGATCGCCACAAGGTTGTGGAGGCGCTGAAGAGTCAGAAGGGAGCTATTGGTTTTCAGTCCGTTACCTATGACGACGAGATTGGCAAGCTCTCAATCGTCGGCGCAGGTATGAAGACTTCCTCCGGTGTAAGTGCCAAGCTGTTTGGTGCTTTGGCCAAGGCGGGAATCAACATCGAAATGATTTCTACCTCAGAAATCAGAATCTCTGTTATTACAAGAGCTGACCAGCTCAAAGAGGCCACCAGGATTGTCCACACCGCATTTGAGCTAGACGCTGCTGAAACTGCAGTGATCTACGCCGGAACAGGACGCTAGTCATGAAACCAAATCTCGCTCTGGTAGGCGCAACCGGCGCCGTTGGCTCAGTGATGATTGACATCATCAACAACCGCGAAAACATCTGGGGTGAGATTCGCCTGATTGCTTCTGCGCGCTCGGCTGGCAAGAAACTAACCGTATACGGCAAGGAACTGACTGTCGTCGCACTTTCGCCAGAGGCATTTGATGGCATCGACATTGCGATGTTTGACGTGCCAGACGAGGTATCGGCTGAGTGGGGCCCAATCGCTGCTGCCAAGGGAGTGGTGGTAGTTGATAACTCCGCAGCTTTCCGAATGGATCCCGAGGTTCCGCTGGTGGTGCCTGAAGTAAATCCTGAAATGGCCAAGAGCAGACCTAAGGGCATTATCGCCAACCCAAACTGCACCACTTTAACCATGATGGCGGCCCTCGGTGCCCTGCACAGAAAGTGGCAACTAACTGAACTGGTGGTTGCCAGCTATCAAGCTGTTTCTGGTGCTGGTGCGATTGGCATCGAACAGCTCAAGAAGGAAACTGCTGCCGTAGCAACTAACTCAGAGGCGGGGCTTGACTCCGATTCAGTTGCGAAAACCCTTCAGGCCCAGGGCTTAGATGCAAGCGATTCACTGTGGCCAACCCCAATTGCACTCAATGTCATTCCACTTGCTGGTTCTGTCAAAGATGGCGGTCACACCTCCGAAGAACTGAAGGTTCGCAATGAATCGAGAAAAATCCTAGGCATCAAAGACCTGAAAGTTGCCGCAACTTGCGTGCGAGTTCCTGTTCAGGTCAGCCACTCACTGGCTGTTCACGCAACTTTTGCCAGCGACATCACTGTTGCTGATGCGAAGGCAGAGCTTGAGAAGCAGCCAACCGTGGTTGTCATGGATGACCCAGCAAAGGGCGTCTTTCCGACGCCTGCTTTCGTGGCGGGTCAAGATCCAACCTTTGTTGGAAGGCTAAGACAATCCATTGATTTTCCAAAGACGCTGGACATGTTTGTAGTTGGCGATAATTTGCGAAAAGGCGCGGCTTTAAATACTTATGAGATTGCCGAGCTAGTTGCTAAGGAACTCGCCTAGCTAATAGTCACTAGCGTTGCGGATGGTGGGCAGAACAGCCTCACCGGGGTGTAGATGTTTGCTCCCATTCCACCGGATACGTGTAGCCAGTTTTCTTTGTATTTGCTAATTCCTTGCGCTTGAGCGGCTGGTAAATCGCAATTTGTCACAATGGCTTTTCCACCCGGCAAACAAATCTGACCACCATGGGTGTGACCGGCAAAGATCAGCTTTGCTCCCTGCTGCTCAAATCCGTCCAGTACCCGAAGGTATGGTGCGTGGGCGAGAGCGATTAGGTTAGAAGATTTGACAGCCGGAGCGTTGTCTAGACCCAGATGCGGATCATCAACCCCGACAAAGTCAATTGTTTGATTGTTGAGCTGCAATTGTCCAGCCTGGTTATTCAGATTCAGCCAACCAGCTCCCTCGAATTCCCTTACCATCCTGGCAGTATCGAGATCCCTTGGGCGAAGCTTTACCTTAGATGGTCCGGCTAGGTAGCGAAGCGGATTACTAATTGCTGGGGAGGAGTAGTCGTTACTGCCGTTTACAAAAACCCCGGGAAATTCAAGTAATGGTTCGATTGCTTGTAGCAGCGGATTGACTGCCATCGAATGACCGAGGTTGTCACCGGTGTTCACCACTAGGTCTGGCTTTAGTTCTGCTAGTTGTTTTAGAAAATCAGCCTTCTTAGCTTGATTGGGTGCGAAGTGAATGTCAGAAACATGCAGCACTCGCAAGCTGATGCCAGTTCCGGTGATGGACTCCTCTTTCAAGAGGAAGGGGCCGGAATTAGTGGCTAGGAACATCTATTCGGAATCACAATGACCGCGGAGGCTGGTTGCACTGCTTCCCCGGGACCGGGCTGGGTTGAGTAAACAGCATCCTTTGGCAAAGTGGGATCACACTTACTTAGCAGTGCGGTTTGACTTGGCTGCGGGAGCGTTCCGAACAGTCCAAGTTGCTGAAGAGTTGCGTAAGCCTGGTCAACTGTCAATCCCTTGACGTTTGGAACCACGAGCTGACCACCAGAAGAAATGTAGACCTTAACTAGCGAACCTCTCGGCAAGCCTGTGCCCGCTGCTGGCTGAGTGTAGGCAACTGTGCCAGCTGGGAACGGTGAGGCAACCTGCTCGACCATCACTGCACCGCTGAGTGAAGCATTCAACAATTGAACCTTGGCTGATTCTGCATCAAGTCCAGCAACCGCTGGAACAGTGATGGTGGGAGCGGATAGATACTTTGGATCGGCCGCTGGCCAGTTGGTGCCACCATATTTTTCATTGACAGCTCGCATGATTTGTTTCCAAATCACGTGTCGAATAATTGTGACCTCATTGCCATTTACTCGCTTGCCACCTTGTTTAGTCAGACCTGAAACGTTTCCAACCCAGGTTGCGGTGGCAACCTCGGAAGAGAAGCCAATCATCCAGGTGTGAATTCGATTATCTGTTGTACCGGTTTTTCCTGCCAGCGGAACGGGACCACCGGGATTAGCAGCTGCACCAGTACCGCCGGTTACTACCGGCTTGAGTGCTTGCACCATGGCCAGTGCTACATCCTCTGGGACTGCTTGAGTACAGGTGGTCTGCGGAACAGGTAATTCGCTGTTATCGCGGCGGAGAACTACTTTGTCAATTGAAACTGGTGAACAGTAGACACCACGATTTGAAACCGCGGCGTAAGCAGCCGCCATAGTCAGCGGTGCTATTTCATTTGTTCCTAAGATGGTTGATGGGAAATAAAGCAGTTCAGTACCATCTGCTCGGTGGACACCGAAGGCTCTGGCAGTGTCGCGAATTGCGCAGAGATCCAGCTTTGAAGCCATAGCTGCGAAAGCGGTGTTTTGAGAGGTGATGACTGCTTGGCCAACACTGATGTCATCGATGGTGGCGTCCTGGTCGGTTCCAGAGTTCTTTACCTCCCATAGTCCAACTACACCGCCACAGCTTGCGCTGAAGTCCTGCGCCACGTTCCAGATCTTGATATTGTCTGGCTGGCCATCAAGATCGACATCTTCGCCGGTTTCAACTCTTCCGTCGACGTGGTCACCCAGTGAGTAGCCCTGTCTTAGCCATTCGGCCAGGGTAAATAGCTTGTAGGTAGACCCAGGTTGGAAACCGCTGGAACCGCCAAATGGTTTGTCGGTGTTGTAGTTCACCGATGTGCTGCCAACCGGGGGTTCTTGGCTTTGGTTGAAAAGGCGATTTTGCGCCATCGCAATTACACGACCGGTGCCCACTTCGACCGAAACAGAGGCCGTTCCAAATCCCCACTCGTTATCGGCTGGTAGTGCATTCATTGTTGCATCCCAGGCGGTTTGCTGAATGTCTAAATCTAAGGTGGTGTAGATGTCTAGGCCACCGCGGCGAAGCAGCATTTCTCTGTCTTCTGGGGTTTGACCAAACTCAGGTGAGTTTCTGATTGTCCAGACGGTGTAGTCGCAGAAAAATGCGGTGGTTTGATTTAGTTCACAACCAGCCTCAACCGGAGTGATCTTGGTTTGAACTGGCGACTCTTTGAAGCGGTCTGCTTCTTCTTGGGTCAGATAACCCTCGTCAGCCATTCGCTGCAGCACGTAGTTTCTGCGACCGATTCCGCGATCAAGATTTTCAGCCTCATCTGGTTTGTAATCATTAGGTGACTTGAGCATGCCAGCTAGATAGGCGGCTTGCGGGACATTTAGGTCACTTGCTGGAATACCAAAGTAGTACTGACTAGCGGTTTCAACTCCATTGATCTGGTTTCCAAGAAACACCAGGTTGAGGTATCCAGCCAAAATATCTTTTTTGGTGGCCTGTCCTTCAAGCGCAATGGCAAGTCTGATTTCCCGAAGTTTACGAGGAATGGTGACCTCGGTTGCTGCTGCAATCGCCTCAGCATCGCCAGATAGATTGGCAGCTTCCACCAGTGAACTTCTGACGTACTGCATGGTGATGGTCGATGCACCTGGACCCTCACCAAAAGAAGCAAGGTTGGTAAGACCGGCTCTAATCAGCGAGATGACATCCACACCTGGGTGCTGATAGAAGCGGGGGTCTTCAACTGCCACTACCGCATCCACCAAAGCGGGGGACATTTTCTCGAACGGGATCTCGATGCGGTTTTCGTGATAGAAAGTCGCAATCAGCTCAGGGTCATCGTTTATAATTGCGTAGACGTTGGAGGCCTGAGAAGCATTGATGGGTTTGATATAGTCGGGCAGTCCTTCAAAGGCAGCTACTCCCGTGGTAGCGGCAACTCCCGCTACTGCAACCACTGGGGCAAATAGTGCCACCGACAGTAGGCCAGCGATAGCGCTCAAAAACCCGAACTTTAGGAGGGTTCCGAGCGTCGAGGAGGATGGCTTGCTCGACATAGACTCTAGGTTACCTTGCCAAATCTGATACGGAGCTGAGAATGACCAAGTGGGAATACGTCACTACACCCCTACTTCTGCATAAGGAAACCGAAATCCTCAATACCTGGGGAAAACAGGGCTGGGAACTGGTCCAGGTAATTACCGGTCCACAGGGTGGCCTGATCGCCTTCTTCAAGCGGGTGGCCGAGTGAGCGCTAATCAAAGAATCAGTGATTTGGGCATTTCGCTGCCGCAAGTCGCAACTCCCGCCGGGGCATATGTTCCTGCCGTGATTTCCGGCAACCTAGTCTTCACGGCTGGTCAAATTCCGCTGGTCGAGGGGAAGCTAGTCGCAACTGGCAAGGTTGGCAAAGACCTAACAGCCGAGCAGGCAAAAGAAATTGCTCGAATCTGCGCGCTAAATGCAGTGGCAGCTATCAAGAGTGTGATTGGTGATTTGGACAGAGTGACGAAAGTCGTCAAGGTCGTTGGCTTTGTTGCATCTGACCCTTCGTTCACTCAGCAGCCAGCGGTTGTAAATGGTGCAAGTGAATTGCTCGAGCAAATATTCGGTGAAAGAGGAATTCACGCCAGGAGCGCGGTGGGTGTCGCGGTGTTGCCACTTGATGCACCGGTCGAAGTTGAACTGATTGTTGAGTTCTCTTAGAGTCGCTTGCTCATCCAGATAGAAGTTTCTTCTTCAAAACCAAGTTTGCTGTAGAGCTTCCGGGATTTTGGATTATCTTTTTCAGTTTCGAGGAAAACCACTTTCACTCCGTGCTGCTTGGCTCTAGCGAGGCAGGCCTGAAGTAGCTTTTCTCCAATTCCTTGGCCTCGCATGCCGGGCATAACCAACATCTCATCTACCAGTGCCTCTTGGCCACCAGACTCAATTCCCCAACCCCAGGTCAAAATCGCATAGCCAACTATTTTTTCTTTCTCAGCAACCAAGACAACACCGTGTGGATTTTCTGATAGCAGTGGAACGAGTCCAGCTAGTAGGTGCTCATCAGTTTGGGGAGCATTTGCCTCATCGCAGTAACTGCGAAGCAGCGAAAGAATATCGTTTTGGTCAGCCAGCGTTGCTTGTCGAATTGTGATCAATTAGTCTTCCGCCCCAGCACCGATTCTGGTCTTGATCGTCTCCATCACTGTTGTATCGGCGAGAGTAGTGACATCTCCAATGGGTCGGTCTTCAGCAACGTCCCGGAGAAGTCTGCGCATGATTTTTCCAGAGCGCGTCTTTGGAAGCTCGCTCACAACAAAAATGGTTCTCGGTTTGGCGATTGGACCAATCAGCTTGGCTACGTGCTCGCGCAATTCTTTGCTGACATCGGCCTCGTTGCCAGTGTGATCAAGTTGGCTTCTTCGAAGAATCACAAAGGCAACTACCGCTTGACCGGTTGTTTCATCGTTTGCTCCAACTACTGCAGCCTCCGCGACGAACGGATGGGCCACCAGCGCCGATTCAATCTCAGTGGTGGAAAGACGGTGGCCAGAAACGTTCATCACATCATCCACGCGGCCGAGAAGCCAAAGATCACCGTCATCGTCCAGCTTTGCACCATCGCCCGCGAAGTAGCGACCGGGGAAGCGCGACCAGTAGGTTTGCTTAAATCGCTCTGGGTCTCCCCAAATTCCGCGCAGCATTGATGGCCAGGGTTGGTTGATGGTTAGGTAGCCGCCGTGGCCGTTTCCAACTTCTTTTCCATCATCATCGACAACGCTGGCGCTAATTCCGGGCAGGGGTTTCATGGCACTGCCTGGTTTGGTGGCGGTGATGCCAGGGAGCGGAGAGATCATGATGGCGCCGGTTTCGGTCTGCCACCAAGTATCAACAATTGGTGTCTTACCTAAACCAATCACAGCTCGATACCAGATCCAAGCTTCTGGATTAATTGGCTCCCCAACAGAACCAAGTAGGCGCAGTGAAGAAAGGTCGTAGTGACTCACCACTTTGCTTCCGAGCTTCATGAACGAACGGATGGCGGTTGGTGCGGTATAGAAAATGTTGACGTGATACTTCTGGATGATGTCCCACCATCTGCCCCAGTCTGGGGTATCCGGGGTTCCCTCATAAATCACCTGGGTTGCGCCGTTGGCGAGCGGTCCGTAGGCAACATAGCTGTGACCGGTTATCCAACCCACATCCGCCGTGCACCAGTAAACATCTTGCGCTTCGTGCAGATCAAAAACATTTTTGTGGGTGAAAGATGCCTGCGTCAGGTAGCCACCGGTGGTGTGAAGAATTCCTTTTGGTTTACCGGTAGTGCCTGATGTGTAAAGAATAAATAGCGGGTGTTCGGCGTTGAAGCCCTGGGCGAGGTGCTCCTTGTCAACCAGCGCCATCTCCTCCTCCCACCAAAGATCGCGATTGGCATCCCACGCAATTTCATTTCCGCAGCGCTTGACGACCAAAACTTTTTCAACCGAGGGACATTTCTCATCAGCTAGCGCATCATCAACCGCCGGTTTTAGAGCCGATGCTTTTCCTTTTCGATATCCACCATCCGCGGTAATCACGAGTTTTGCTCCGGCATCTTGGATGCGGGCAGCAAGCGAGTCAGCAGAGAAGCCGCCAAACACCACCGAGTGAACAGCACCTATTCGCACTACCGCCTGCATGGCAATGATGGCTTCGGGAATCAGCGGCATATAAATTGCCACTCGATCACCGGCTTTGATTCCAAGCTTGGTCAGCAGGTTGGCTGCCTTCTTTACTTCGGTTAGCAAATCAAGATAGGTGTAGGTTTTGCTGTCACCGGGTTCGCCCTCAAAAAACAGTGCAATTCGCTTACCCCAGCCAGCCTCAACGTGGCGATCCAGACAGTTATAGCTGACGTTGAGCTCGCCATCCTCAAACCATCTAGCAAAAGGCGCATCAGAAAAGTCGAGGGTTTTAGTAAAAGGTTTATGCCAGTGCAGTTTGCGCGCTTGGTTAGCCCAGAAAGTTTCCCAGTCGTTAGCCTCTTCATAGATCCCAGGCTGGGCAATGGCCGCGGCAGCAAACGCCTCGGAGGGGGCAAATCTGCGGTTTTCACTCAGCAGATTCTCTATTTCTGGCTTTGACATCGTTGTCCTTACTGGGGCCAATCTTGCCAGAAAACCCGCCTCTGAAAAGACTGTGAATTTGTAGAAAGTCCCCCAAATGGGGAACACTTTCGGGCAATTTCTGCTTATTCTGTATCGGCTGACTTAGGTCAGTTTCTACCGGGGGACATCCCCCCATTTAGACCCCGGTAGTCGGCGGTAGCTTTCCCCCAAAGCTACCGCCCCTTCTTTTTCCACAGCTTTTCTTTTTGAGAAACCCTTCAATCACTTCCTCGGCAAGCTCTGGCTATGAGCATTCCAAGCTGGCTGACACCACTGATCCAAATCACGGGCGTGAAAGACGTTTTGCTATTTGGTAATCAGTGCCTGGTTGACTGCGGGCAAGGGCTGCAGTCTGTTAAGTCGCCATTTGCTTCCTCAGAGGAACTGGAGCGAGCACTTCGACAGTTAGCTTTTGATGCCGGCGCTCGCCTTGATATTGCATCTCCCATGCTCGATCTCTCGATTGATACATTTCGTTTGCACATGCTGCTCCCGCATGGCATATCGAATCAAGCAAGCCTAAGCGTGAGAGTTCACTCGGCTGAGTTTGCATCGATGCACTCTCTGGTTGAAAACAAAATGCTTAGCTCCGAGCAGGCTGCGTTTTTGCAATCTGCAATTGAGCAGAAAAAGACAATTGTTATTTCTGGTCCAACCTCAAGCGGCAAAACCACTTTGTTACGAGCACTGCTTGCAGGTCTAAAAGAGCGCATAATCACAATCGAGCAAGTGCCTGAGCTGTTTTTGGACTTTCCTGCTATCGCCTTGACGGCGAGAGAAAACAATCAAGAAGGCGTAGGTGAAATTACGCTTAGCAATCTGGTCGTTCAGTCGCTGAGAATGCGACCAGATCGGGTGGTGGTGGGTGAGGTAAGAAAAGATGAATTGGTTGCTTTTTTGCAAGCGGTCAGTAATGGCCACCCGGGCTCCCTAACGACCCTCCACGCCACTTCATTAGAGCAAATTCCGCAGCGGCTGACAATTCTTGGCCTACTGGCTGGCTTTTCAAAAGAACTAACCCATCACTTAGCCAGTTCCATAGATCTCTTTATTCAACTTGAGCGCACCCCACTTCGAAGGGTAGCGGCCATCGCCAAAGCAAAGCTGGTCCAAGATCAGCTTCAGCTAGTGAGAATCTGATGGACTATAGATCGCTGTCTTCCCTGTTGGACGCAGGGATCGACCTCAAAAGCTCCCTCAGCGAGCTGAAGATTCAACTGCTTCCCAGCGAGGTCGAATTGGCAATTGAGCTCGGTGCCCCGCTCAAGACACTTCTTATATCACTCTCTACTCAGCAGGAAAGCACTGCCAAGGCCAGAGCGGAACTGGCTCAGGCGCTGGCGATGCCGAAGGCGACCAAGCGCCTGTTGCTCTGGCTGCCACTGCTGACCCTGGCGCTGACTTTTCTAACCGGTGTCAGTAGCCCGCGGGCTCTAGTCAACCCGCTGGTTGTAATTTCTATTCTGCTGGGAGCAGGGCTGCTGTATTTGGGGCACCGAATCAGCAAACGACTACTTCTTACACTTGACGAAAACTTCCAAATTTCAGAACTTCAGCGATTCTCAATCGCTATTGCTACCGGACTAACTTCCGGCCAAATTGCAAAGCGATTTCCAGAGCTACTAGATCATCCAAAAGTCTCAGATTTGATTGCACTCACCAATCGCACTGGCGCAGCACTCACCAAATTAGTGAGCAGTGAGATTGAGAACAGTCTGCAAAAGCAGCTGTCGGAAAAAATAGAAATTGCCCGAGTCTTATCAGTCCGACTCCTTATTCCGCTGGGACTTACCACTCTTCCGGCCTTCATGCTTTTCACCATCCCACCAACTCTGGTGGGGCTAACCAACTAAGAAAGGAGAAAAATGAAAACACTAATGAGTGAGCGAGGTGCCATTACGGCAGAGTATGCGATTGCAACATTGGCAGGCGTTGCCTTCGCTGGGCTAATGCTGCTGATAATGCGAAGTGAAGAAGTAAGACAATTGCTATTTGGTCTGGTGGCAAGAGCCCTTGGCATTTCGTAGTGATAAAGGAGCGGTCACCGCTGAGTTCATGCTGGTCACCCCGGCACTGATCTTGGCGGTGACTTTGCTGCTGGGACTTTTCCCACTCGCGCTGTCGGCCATCAAGCTCGAACTAACTGCCATGCAGCTGGCGAGGCTGCATTCGCTAGGACAGCCAGTTTCTGCACCAGCAGGCTACGAGTTGAAAACTTCTCAAGAAGAGGGTTTCGAGTGCCTAAGTTTGAGATCGCCTTGGCTTTTGATGGAGAGTGAATATTGCGCCATAGCGGTGGGTTAGAGCGCGGATCGGCGGCTACCATTTTGATTTTGTTTTGTGGCTTGATCACTTTTCTTGCCCTCGCCTGCGGCTTAGCGCTAGATATTTCACGCCAGCAAAGCCGGATTCAGATGATTGCCGACCTGGCTGCCCTGGCTGGATCAGATAGTCGGATTGGCATAATTGCTGGCTATCCCTGCCCAATTGCGGCCGAAATTGCCCGGGTGAATGGCGCAAACCTAGATTCCTGCCGTATTGTCGGTGGAGTTGTCAGCGTAAGCGCTGGTAAGAATGACTTAGGGCTGCCACTGAGCGCAAAGGCGGAGGCGGCCCAGAAGGACTAGGGGTAACCACTTGGGCAAGAAGCTGGTAATTGTCGAGTCGCCTGCCAAGGCCAAGACGATAGCCAAGTACTTGGGCGATGACTTTTCGGTCATGGCCTCAGTTGGTCACATCCGGGATCTGGCCGAGGCCAAGGAGATTCCTGCCGAGCAAAAGAAGGCCAGCCCATCGCTGGCCAAGTTCTCCATCGACATCGAAAATGACTTCACACCTTTTTATGTGATTTCTGCCGGCAAGAACAAGACAGTGACGGAGCTCAAGCAAGCCCTCAAGACATGCGACGAGCTTTATCTTGCAACAGATGAAGATCGCGAGGGGGAGGCCATCGCCTGGCACCTGCTGCAGGTGCTCAAGCCCAAGGTGCCGGTTCGTCGAATGGTTTTCAATGAGATTACTGCCAAGGCGATAGCCGAGGCCAAGGAAAATACCCGCGAGCTCGACGACAACCTGATTCAGGCTCAGGAGACCAGGCGAGTTTTAGACCGCTTGGTTGGCTATGAGATTTCGCCAGTTTTGTGGCGCAAAATCAATCGCGGTCTTTCGGCAGGTCGCGTGCAATCGCCAGCCATGCGAATGATTGTTGAGCGCGAGCGCGAGCGCATGGCTTTCGTCGCAGCCAATTATTCCTCTGTGGTTGCCACCTGCGAATTTGATTCAATTAGTTTCGATGCCAAGCTTTTGTCAATCGATGGCAAGCGCATTGCAGTTTCAAAAAGCTTTGATGAAAAAGGCAAGCTAACTGCTGACGTTGTTGTCTTAGACACCGAGGCCGCGGAGAAAATCGCCGCCGACGTAAACGGAAAAACTTTGAAGGTGGTTTCGGTTGAATCTAAACCAAACTCCAGAAAACCATATGCTCCCTTTACTACCTCGACCCTGCAGCAGGAAGCATCCAGAAAACTTGGCCTAAGCGCGAAAATGACGATGGACATAGCGCAGCAGCTTTATCAGGGCGGCTACATCACATACATGAGAACAGATTCACCAAATCTTTCTCAGCAAGCAATCACAGCGGCGCGCAAGCAGGCGACAGAACTGTTTGGTAAAGAGCTGGTGGCAGATGAGCCCAGAGTGTATGCGGCGAAATCAAAGAATGCGCAGGAAGCACACGAAGCTATTCGACCAGCTGGCGATGTCTTCCAAACTCCAACTGAATTGGCATCTGTGCTGCTTGGCAAATCACACGCTCTATATGATCTGATTTGGCGCAGAACCCTGGCTTCGCAGATGGCTGATGCGAAGCTCTCCACCACCACCGCCAAGCTGGAGGTGAAGGCAGCAGCTGGACTGCTTGAGTTCACCGCCAGTGGAACGGTGGTGAACTACAAGGGATTTCTGGCTGTCTATGACGAGACCAAGGACGAAGAAGACGAGGACAGCGGCAAGCTTCCGAGCTTGAGCGAAGGCGCCAGCGTAGATATAAAGGAATCAACCGCCAAGAGTCACCAGACCCAGCCGCCCGCTCGCTATACCGAGGCCTCCTTGGTGAAGGCCCTAGAGGAAAAAGGCATTGGTCGCCCCTCCACCTATGCCTCCATCATCTCGACCATTATTGGCAAGGGATATGTTGTGAAGCAGGGTAGCGCCCTGGTCCCTGAGTGGATTGCCTTCACCATCACCAGATTCTTGGAAGAGAACTTCGATCACCTGGTCGACTACGAGTTCACCGCCAAGATGGAAGAGGATCTGGACCGAATAGCACTGGGTGAGCTTGATCGCACCAGTTGGCTGAAAGACTTCTACTTCGGAACTGATGGTCTGAGAGCAACCGTTGAGTCGCTTTCTGATTCCGACCCGCGCGCTATCAATAGCTTTGACCTGGGCGAGGGCATCACCCTTCGCACTGGTAAGTATGGTCCTTATCTTGAAATTGGTAGTGGTGAAGAGCGCAGAATTGTAAACATTCCAATTGGTCTTACACCTGATCAGCTCACAACCGAAAAGGCAGTGGAGCTGGCAAATGCTCCGGAGATCAAAGATCGTGTGCTGGGTCCAGATCCAGATACTGGGTTTGACATTGTCGTGAAGAATGGTCGCTACGGTCCCTATGTTGCAATTGCCGATGAGGGAGCGGATAAACCAAAGACTGCGAGTTTGTTCAAGTCGATGTCGCCTGAAACCGTTAGCTATGAAGAGGCGCTGAAGCTGTTGGCGCTTCCACGCGAGGTTGGAATTGATCCTGAAACGCAAGTCATGATCACCGCACAAAACGGAAAATTTGGTCCTTATCTAAAACGTGGTGCCGACTCCCGCTCGCTGGAGCGTGAAGAGCAAATCTTGGAAATTACCTTGGACGAAGCCATTGAAATTTATAAGCAGCCCAAGACTCGCGGCAGAAGAACGGCCGCTACGTCACTCAAGGAATTTGGAGAGGACCCTGCCT
>JACCDG010433195.1_pt1 | contig 19554 bp, 17 predicted proteins | sample 7442471 | NCBI WGS metagenome assembly JACCDG01 (sample SAMN15323444, study PRJNA562643) | freshwater metagenome | isolation source: river surface water | place: USA:Blue River Watershed | collected 2017-08-17 | reverse complement strand
CACTTCAGGGTCCTAAGCCTGCTCGAGCAGAACCCCGACATGAGCCAGCGCGACCTCGCCAAGGCCTTAGGGGTCAGCCTGGGCGGCGTTAATTACTCCTTAAAGGCTTTGATGGAGCGTGGCATGGTCAAGGTGCAGAACTTCTCCAGGAGCGAGCGTAAGCTAGCATACGCCTACGTGCTTACACCGCACGGACTCGCCGAGAAGACCAAGCTCACGGCAAGATTTTTGAAGCGCAAGATGGACGAGTACGAGGCGCTTAAAGCGGAGATTGACTCGTTGCAGGTCGCCCTGAATGGTAAGCGTCAAACTTCTTTAATGTTTGATAACGGGGATTAGCGTGCTTAAGAATAAAAATCGTTATGCAGTGATTCTTTGTGGCGGTGCGGGTACACGCTTGTGGCCACTTTCGCGCACGCTACGTCCGAAGCAGCTTCTAGCCATAAATGGCGAGCAGACACTGTTACAACAAACCGCACTACGATTAAGCCATCATGTGGATCCAAGCCATTTGTACACCGTCACCCACGAGGACCATAAGTTCGAGGTGATGGGGCAGTTGGCAACATTGTTTCCTGAGGCGGTAGCCCATGTCTTGGCTGAACCTTGTGCTAAGAATACCCTGCCGGCGATTGCTTGGGCGACCTATGAGATTTATCGGCAGGACCCAGAGGCCTTGATTGGGGTGTTTGCCTCCGATCATGCGATTGGTAACGAGGCCGCGTTCTTGACGGCCTGGGAGACGGCGGAGCAGGCCGCGGCAGAGAATTATCTGTTGCTCTTAGGGATTAAGCCACACGAGCCCGCGACGGGTTATGGTTACATTAAGCCCAGCGCCGACTTGGCCTTTAACGCCGCCATGCCCATCCACCAAGTAGCGAAGTTTGTAGAAAAACCGGATTTAAGCCATGCACAGCAGTTTGTGGGTGACGGGTATCTGTGGAACAGCGGCATGTTCGTCTTCAAGGCGCGTGTGTTTATGCAACTGCTAGCGCAATACCAACCTGCCATCCACGCAAAAATCCTCACCCTCGCACCAGAAAACTTGAGTGAGGTCTATAGCCAATTCCCTTCACTCTCGATGGATTACGGTCTAGCTGAGCCACTAGCCAAAGCCTCCGCTAAGATTGCGGTGGTGCCGGTGGACATGGCGTGGAGCGATTTGGGTAGCTGGGATTCGATCTACGCACGCCATGCTAAGGATGCCAATCACAATGTCACCTTCGGTGAAGTCGTGACACTGGATACCCAAAATAGCTTGGTGTGGACTGAAGCGGGGTTGGTCGCGACCTTAGGCCTTGATAATGTGGTCGTGATTCAGACGGCCGACGCTACGCTGGTCTGTGATCGAAGCCGTACTGAGGACATTAAAGCGCTCGTGGCTGAGGTTAGGGCCCGGCAACCGGCACTGACCGAGATTCATCAGACTGTATTCCGCCCCTGGGGTAGCTATACGGTTCTAGAAGAACGTGCTAATTTTAAGATCAAGCGCATTGTGGTGAATTCTGGTGCAACGCTCTCCATGCAGATGCACAAGCATCGCTCCGAGCATTGGGTCGTGGTGTCTGGGGTGGCAACGATTAGTAATGACGGTGTTGAATTTCTTTTACAAGAGAACCAGTCGACCTATATCCCTCAAACCCACCGCCATCGCTTAGCTAATAACGGCACGGAGCCGCTCAGTATTATTGAGGTGCAGTGTGGGGCCTATGTAGGCGAGGATGATATCGTGCGTTTTGATGATTATTATGGAAGGGTCGTGTCAAAGTGAATAGGCTCATATTTGTTACAGAAGCAATCATAGTGGAATTTAATATCCAATGACTTTTTCAATGATTAGTAAATTTCATCAATGAAATCAGAAAATTTATCGATAAGAAATAACACGCTGTGGAATTTATTTGGATCGGCAACTCCATTTATCGTTGGGATTTTTGCTTTACCCTATTTGCTAGAAAGAATAGGGATCGAAAGGTTGGGGGTATTAACGTTAGTTTGGACTTTAATAGGATACTTCAGCATCTTTGATTTTGGCCTAGGCCGAGCGTTGACACACCAAATTTCAAATCTTAGGGCGCAAGATAAGTTGGGCGAGATATTGGCGACGGTTAAAACAGGCTTATTTTTAATGCTGGGGTTCGGTTTTGTAGGAGCTGCAGTACTTGCGATAGCCACCTACTTTGGGGCATTGCGCTGGCTAAATTTAAGCCAAAATATTTACCTAGAAACATATAGTGCAATTATGATTGCCGTCGTTGGTGTTCCACTAACCATTATAACCTCTGGTTTAAAGGGCGTACTTGAAGGGTTTGAAAAATTTCAGGAAGTTAATATTTTAAAGTCAATTTTAGGAATAGCAAACTTCGCACTCCCTGTCGCAATCGTTCACTTTTTCAGCACCTCACTTTCAGACATAGTGTTGGGGCTTGTGGTTATAAGGTTTATCGTGTTTTTACTTCATGTACAACTAACAAATAAAAATATTCCATTGATCCATATAATATTTGCACAACACAGCAATGCCAGGGCTAAATTGTTACGTTTTGGCGCTTGGATGACGCTATCAAATGTTATTAGTCCTTTAATGGTGGTAGCCGACAGATTTATCATTTCACATTATATTGGGGCGGCTGCAATTGCATTTTATACGGTGCCGTTTGATTTTTTGTTGAGGCTATTAATTCTGCCTGCAGCGCTAACAACAACCCTATTTCCTAGAGTTACTTATCACTTTACCGCTGATAAGCAAAGAGCAAAGCAACTTCATATTAAAAGTTTAAAGATTATAGCGTTCTTGATGTTTCCAATTTGCTTGTTGACCTCGGTCTTATCTTACTGGAGCTTATCCTTTTGGCTAGGATCAAACTTTGCACTAAATTCATATTCCGTGGCTTCCATAATCGCTATAGGTATATTTTTTAATAGTATTGCTCAAGTGCCGATTACGATATTACAGGCGTCAGGGGATGTTAAAAAAATTTCGATAATCCATTTAGTAGAGTTTCTTGTGTACGCACCAATACTTGTTTTTTCTGTCATTAAATTTGGGCTAATAGGCGCGGCTTGCAGTTGGCTGTTAAGGGTGGTAATTGACTATTTTTTGTTACAAGCATTTGCAATTCGAAAATTTGATCATTTAAAAGAGAAATCTAGTGCAATATAGTTTCGCTATTGGCTTCGTGACTTATAAGCCCACTCAAGCATTTCTAGCTCGGCTTAAGTTATTGGATGAACTGGGCTGCAAAACATATCTATACGATAACTCCCCAGAGCTTTCGGAATCAAGGCATCTAGCTAAATCTCTCAAGCATATTCAATATATTACGGCAGGCAAAAACTTAGGGCTTGGGGTAGGGCTTTCAACTGTGTGTGCCCAAGCTTATTATGATTCATTTCCAACACTACTGTTTTTTGATCAGGACACTATATTTAATGAAGATACTATCAATTTCATTCAGGAATTTATTGTCGAGAATTTTAATAATTTACAAGTTGAATATACTGCCATAGTCTTCGGCGCAAGCCATCAGGGCGTTAAGTTAGTTGATAATGGGAAGGCGCTTAAAAGATTTAATCTATTTGATGTAACGTTAGCTATCAGTAGTGGCAGCTTATTTATTTTGGAAAATTTAAAACAAATAGGGTGGCACAATGAAAAGTATTTTGTTGATGGTGTAGATTATGAAATCTGCCTGAAATCCATAGTCAACAATCTAAAAGTTGGTAAGTGTTTGAACGCGCTAGGATTTGATCACTCAAGCGAGCAACCAGACAGGATTTATAAGATTTTTGGCAGGTCAATATCCCTTAGACGCTATTCATTATTTAGAATTATCGATACAACAAAATCTAGTGCCCGATTATTTCTATCGTCCTTGAAAATGAGGCAGTTTAAATTCGCATTAAGCATACTGAGAAGTTATGCCATATACTCAGCAGCGCAAATTTTGGCAAGAATCTTTAGCAAATAAGATGGATGTTATGAATACAATGAATAAATTAGCAAGTAACGATGTCGCGGTTTTTACGGTGTGTAATTTGGCCTATCTTCCTAGAGCGCTCGTTTTAGCAGAATCCTTAACTCGTCACAATAGCAAGCGCCTCAAAGTCATTGTCTTTGACAAGAAAAAGGAGTTGCCAGTTACTACGAGTGCAGCCGATATTATCTGGATAGAAGATATCGGTGTGCCTAAGCTATCAGAGTTGGCCTTTATGTATGACATTATTGAGTTTAGTACTAGTCTGAAGCCATTTATAGCATCAAAACTATTAGAGACGCATCAGAAAGTTGTATTTATGGACCCAGATACATGCCTGTTCGCATCATTAACACCTATTATTGAAGAGCTTCAACAATTTCCAATTATCCTTACGCCACATTACACGACGCCGCAACCGAGCACAGCTTATGAATCTGATATGGCGATGATGCGCTTTGGCTCATTCAATTTAGGGTTTTTTGCCGTTAACAACTCATCTGAGGCTCACAGTTTTTTGGCTTGGTGGTCAGAAAGATGCATTGCTTTCAGTTTTATGGAAAGCCAATTTGGTCTATCGACTGATCAAAAATGGGTAACGATTGCCCCATGTCTATTTAAAGGTATTCATATATCTTTTAACCCTGGTTATAACGTAGCACCTTGGAATACTTACGAGCGGCAAATAACAAAGACCGATGATGGTGAGTTTGTAATTAACGAACTATACCCATTAATATTTTTCCACTTCAGCAATTTTGTCGGAACTGACCCAGAGTATTTGAATAAGAGAGCGAGTTGTGAGGTAGGAGAGCATAAGCCAGCTTTATTAGAGCTGGGTTTGTATTATAGAAAGGCTTTGGAAGAATTGACGGCTAAAATTGGATTGTCAAAATACTCTTATGACTATATGTCTGATGGTGCATATATTTCCCCAACCTTGAGAAGAGCCTACGCCGCTGTCCGGTCAGAATTGGCTCCCGATCATAATCCCTTTGATTCTCAAGGGCCCGTTGGGAATTTTGCTAGAAAAAATCATTTGCTAGAAAAAAATGAAAGTAGGTATGTCCCCCAAGGTACAAGGGATGCTGAAAATTACGGTGCTGCATTTAACTTCATTTACTTTATGATGCGTCAAGTATTGCGATTTGTTGGGCCTAATAGATTTTACAATCTGTCAAGGCTATTTGTTTATTTGTCTATGTATAGAAAAAATAGAGCATTGTGGAAACTATAAATTCTATATGAATATCAAGCAGACAAAAATAGGGATCTTTTTTTATGTTAATTAAAGCATTTAGTGCTATACATAGATTTTTTTGGGAACGACTTCATATAACCAAAGGCACTCTTTTTAACAATGGTTGAAATCGCAAACAAATTATTGGCGATATTTTTTAGTCTTCTAATTTTTGGACAAGCATATTTAATTAGACGGACTTTTGGTACTTACCTTATACCAGCATCCTTATTTTCATTGGCTTGGTTTTTATATACGATTATTCCCTTAATTGTTCTCTTTAGCGTACCCGTTAGTCCACTATCTATTTTTTATATTTTTATATGTGTTTCAGCCTTCTCGTTGAGTTCACTACCTTTTAACTGGTTAAAAGCCCTTAAACATAACGAGCTCAAAACGACCTCTGATTATAGTCAATTTAACAGTAAATTTATCCACTCTTTATTTTACATATCATTTTTTTTATCAATTGTCTTTACAATTGCGGTGGCACTCTCCAATGGATTTGATTGTTACTCAATGGTATTTAATATTATGGAAACAAGTGGTAAGTTCGCCACGATGCGTGGGCATGGTGAAATAAATTACGGAATTTTAGGACGCTTAAATATACTTTTTACTTATATAACACCTGTATTAGGTGGGTTTATTTCGCATCATCAAAAAAATAAAGCATCTCAATTAACATTTTTGTTGCTTTCCTTTACCCCATCTTTGTTTTTGATGCTCACGCAATCCGCGACGCTTATATTATTTGTTTCTATCGGATTTTATTGTGCAGCTATTTTTTTAATGAAAATATATTCAAAAAAACTTGAGCTCTTTAATTGGCGCTTAATATTAAAAATTATTAGCTTTATTCTATTAATGTTTCCACTGGTATCTATTTCATTTTTATCAAGAGATGGTTTTTCAGACTTCAATGACATAGAAAAAGTAATCACACAATTAAACACCTCCGTTAACTCTTATGCTTTTGGGCAAATATATGCGTTTTCAGATTTTTTTACGCACTATTTAGGATTTGAAACTGAGTTAAATTATGACGATAGCTATAATTCATATGGCTATTATACATTTACATCGATATTAAATTTTTTTGGTGGTAATAAAGAGTTTCCTATCGGAATTTTTAGTGAAGGATATTCTTATAGCAACGTCGTCGCCACAAATATTTATACAATATTTCGCGGACTTATTTACGACTTTGGTGGCGTTGGTACAGTATGCTTTATGTTTATGTTCGGCTTATTGATACATGGTTTCTTTTACAAACTTCTTTGTTACCGAAACTCATTTTTTGCTTGCGCAGTCTTTATTGTCTCGGTTGTCTTTATACAATTTACATATCTTTTCAGCCTATTTATGGCTAGATATGCTTATTTAATTTTAGTAACCCTTTTTATTATTCTTTGGACTAATAATAATTACTGTAAGAAAACTTATACGCATGAGTGATTTTCAATTAAAAGCAATTGTCGTGTCTAGAAACTTTAATCCAGGCCATTATTCACATCTCCTTGCAAGTTACAAAATGCTTTCTGAAAATAACATAAATACCTTTATGTATCACCATGCACTTTTTAACAATATGAGTGTTATCAAGAATGAAAGAGTATTTAACAATATTTTTGAATTAAAAGCGTTAGGAAAAGTTGATTTTGCTTTTTTTTGGTTTCCCAGTTTAAAAAATATAATAGATATTATTTTGCTTCGTCTTTTTTATAGAACGCAGGTTATTTATGTTCTCCATGAGCCTTTTGAGTCTGTCGGAGCTTATTTGAATGCTGGTTTCGGGTGCTTAAAAACTTTTAGAATATCCATGATAAGTCTTATCAATTATTTATTGGTTTTACTTTCGGATAGAATTGTTTTGCCTTCAAAAAAGTCTTTCAGTACATTTGAAGCTAAGTATTTGCATACGAATAAAAAGTATATGCTCATCCCTTTACTATTTGACGATGAATCTATACAAATAAAGACGCTTTCCGATCGAGTTAATATTTCATATATAGGAACAATCGCTGAAGATCATGCGTTTGATGAGTTCGTCAAGTTTGCGGTGCATGCTATAAAAAATAACTGGTTTCCAAATCACAAGTTTCTAGTTGCAACAAAGAGTCATATTCCACTTGCGCAACGAATAGCATTAACGCCATTTATCACTTCAGGTCATGTTGTTGTTGAAGAGGGTAGTCCAATGAGCAACGAAACAATTAATGAGCACTATAATAATAGTGTCGTAGTATGGAATGCTTATAAGCGCTCTATGCAAAGTGGTGTTCTACCAAAAGCATACATGTTTGGAACGCCGTTGATTGTGTCATCTTCTAACTTAAGTGAATTTTTTCATGATCACAAACATGGGGTTATGATCAGCAATAAATATGATATGAAAGAACTAAAATTGGCCGTTAAAGATGTCGTTGCTAATTTTTCAAAATATTCAATTAACTGCAGGAGTATGTTTATAAAGACATTTTACTATAAAGCTTATGAGAAAGTATTTATAGATTTTATTGTGAATGATAAGAAAGTTGAACGGTAAGCAATGACTAAAACTAGTGTAAACCTTGAGTCACCTTCCCCATATATAGAATCAGGTTCTTTTTTATATAGAATAAAACGTAAATTAACTTATGCGTTTGCAATTAATGCAATATCAAAAGTTAAGAGTAAAGATGATGTCTTCTCCATATTGGAAATTGGTACAGGCTCAGGTTATTTTTTATCATTTATTCATTCCGAGTTTCCAAAGGCGGCATTGTCTGGAATTGAGTATGATCCTAGGTTACTTGAAGAAACGAAAAAGAAAGTACCTTTCGCTAATTGCTTAAATGGCAATGCTGAATTATTTAATTTTACTGGTCAGAAATTCGATGTTATCGTTTCTTTTCAGGTGATTGAACATCTCTATAACCCACTCGCAATGCTAGGTCGTGTAAAAAAACATTTAGCCCCGAATGGCATATTTATTTTCACCACCCCCAATTTAGATGGTTTTGGCGCTCAAATTATGGGTGAAAAGTGGCATGGCTATCGAGATGATCATGTCAATTTGAAAGGTTTTAAAGATTGGCAGATTTTATTAGAAAATAATGGATTTAGCCCTGTCTATTGTGGCACTACTTTTTTCTCAGGTATACCAATTCTCAATCGCTTTCCATTAGGGTTGATTAACTGGGGATTGCTTGTGTTTTTGGGAACTGCTAGGTGGAAACGTGGTGAATCATTTGTAGGTATTTTTAAAGCTAGAAATTGATAATTTATGATTGGGTAAGTATGAGTTTTTTAACATTATTTAAAGGTAAGGTTTTACTTATTACTGGCGGCACAGGATCATTTGGAAATGCCGTTTTAAAGAGATTTCTCAATTCTGACCTTTCTGAAATTAGAATTTACAGTAGAGATGAGAAAAAACAAGATGACATGCGAAAGCTATATAACAATCCTAAGCTCAAGTTTTACATTGGGGATGTTAGAGATTTTCAATCAGTACTTAACGCAACCCGAGGTGTTGACTTTATTTACCATGCAGCAGCTCTTAAACAAGTGCCATCCTGCGAGTTTCATCCACTAGAAGCCGTTAAAACAAATGTTTTAGGTACCGAAAACGTACTTGAAGCAGCAATTACCAATGGAGTTAAGCGAGTAGTCTGCCTAAGTACTGATAAGGCTGTTTATCCGATTAATGCGATGGGAATTTCTAAAGCAATGATGGAAAAAGTGGTTGTTGCAAAATCCCGAGGAAGTGAAGCGACAGTAATATGTGCTACACGTTATGGCAATGTAATGGCTTCTCGTGGTTCAGTTATTCCGTTGTTTGTAGATCAAATTCATTCTGGCAACCCAATTACAATTACAGATCCTAATATGACGCGTTTTATGATGACGTTAGATGATGCAGTAGATTTGGTACTTTATGCGTTTCAATACGCTAAGCCAGGAGAGATTTTTGTTCAAAAGGCGCCAGCATCAACAATTGAAATTTTAGCGAAGGCGGTAACCGAATTAGCTGGTGTTCCTAACCATAAAATTCGTGTAATTGGTACGAGGCATGGTGAAAAACTATATGAAGCATTGCTAAGTAGAGAAGAAATGGTGTCTGCTGAGGATTTAGGAGGATATTACCGCATACCACCGGATTTGAGAGACTTAAACTATGAAAAGTTTGTTGAACAAGGTGAAGTTAAAATTTCTGAAGCAGTGGATTATAACTCACACAACACTACCCGTTTAGATTTAGCTGGTATGAAGACTTTGTTGTTGAAGTTACCATTCATACAAGCGATTTCTCGCGAAGAAAATACTCAGGCAGATGTGTAAATGAAAGTGCTCGTAACAGGTGCTAATGGATTTATTGGTAACAATCTAACTGTACATCTTTATGAGCAGGGAGTTGAAGTTGCTAAATTTACTCATGGCTCGAACCCAGCAGATTTATTTAATCTTTTAGATGGTGTTGATTTTATATTTCATTTGGCCGGAGTTAATAGACCTGAGGATGCAATTGAGTTTTTTGAAGGTAATGCAAGTTTGACGTTGATGCTTTGCGACTCTGTTCGCGCATATGGAAGAGCTATCCCTATAATTTACACTTCGTCAATACAAGCAGAGTTTGGAAACCCTTACGGAGCTAGTAAATTGGCTGCAGAAAGTGCGCTTATCTCACTTGAGAAGGATACAGGCTCACCAGTTTATTTATATAGACTGCCAAACGTATTTGGTAAGTGGAGTAGGCCAAACTACAACTCAGTTGTTGCAACGTTTTGCTACAACATTGCCAATGATTTGCCAATCCAAGTTAATGATCCTTCTGCATTAGTAAATTTAGTTTATATTGATGATGTGATTAAAGATTTCTTCCAAGTATTGGAAAGGCGACCTACTGGGGTGGTTCGTCTCGAAGTCACTCCCAGTTACACAATTACTGTGGGTGAAATGGCTGAACAAATCAAGAGATTCAAAACAAGTCGTGAATCTAAGGTGACAGAAAAAGTTGGGACTGGTTTGGTAAGGGCTTTATATTCAACATATTTAAGTTTTTTTAGGCCAGAGCAGTTCTCATACAAGCTAATGGAACATACTGATCCACGCGGTCGTTTTGTCGAAATGTTGAAAACTCAGGATTCTGGCCAGTTTTCATTTTTTACTGCCCATCCAGGGGTCACCCGCGGTGGTCATTATCACCATTCAAAAAACGAGAAATTTTTGGTTATACAAGGCCATGCAAAATTTAGTTTCCGTCATTTAATTACAGGCGAAACTTATGTAAAATTCACTGACGGGAACGAGCCTGAGGTCGTTGAAACGATTCCTGGTTGGTCGCACGATATTGCTAATCTTGGCAGTAACGAGTTAATTGTCCTTCTTTGGGCGAATGAAATTTTTGATCGTCAACACCCGGATACAATTACATGCAAGGTTTGATATGAAGAAATTGAAAGTTGTCTCAGTTGTAGGAACCCGCCCAGAAATCATTCGCTTATCTCGCGTATTAGCACGTCTAGATGAATGTTGTGAACATATACTTGTTCATACTGGCCAGAACTACGACTATGAATTAAATCAAGTTTTTTTTGATGACCTAGGCGTTCGTAAACCAGATTACTTTTTAAACTGTGCTTCAAACAGCACCAGTGCAGCACATACCATTGGAAATATGATTGTTGCTGTTGATAAAGTTTTGGAAGATATAAAGCCTGAGGCAATGTTGGTCTTAGGCGATACGAATAGTTGTTTATCTGTGATTCCTGCAAAGCGGCGCAAAATTCCTATTTTTCATATGGAAGCAGGGAATCGTTGCTTCGACATGAGAGTGCCTGAAGAGATTAACCGCCGCATTGTTGATCACACTGCAGATGTAAATTTGACTTATAGCACAATTGCTAGAGATTACTTGTTAAGGGAGGGGTTACCTCCAGATATGGTAATTAAAACGGGTAGCCCAATGTTTGAAGTGCTTAGCTACTACCGCCCACAAATTGAGGCTTCTGATGTATTAAAGCGCTTGGAACTTAAAGAAGGTGGTTACTTTGTTGTTAGTGCGCATCGTGAAGAAAATATTGAAGACCCCCAGACATTTGCTAAATTGGTGGAAATTTTAAATACCATTGCAACAGACTACGACCTACCCGTTATTGTATCGACACATCCACGCACTCAAAAGAAGATTGATTCAACGAAATCTATATTTCATGAGAAAGTTCGCTTGTTAAAGCCACTTGGATTTCATGATTATGTAAAGTTACAAATGTCATCGCGTGCTGTACTTTCTGATAGTGGAACAATTAATGAGGAATCATCTATTCTCAACTTTCCTGCTTTAAATATTAGAGAAGCGCATGAGCGTCCTGAAGGTATGGAAGAGGCTGCAGTAATGATGGTTGGACTTGCATCTGAAAGAGTACGACAAGGATTGGCTATTTTGTCTACGCAGTCACGCGGAGAAGAGCGTAGCATTCGGCAAGTTGCTGATTACAGTATGTCAAATGTGTCTGATAAAGTTGTCCGAATAATCCATAGCTATACAGATTATGTGAATCGTAATGTGTGGAAGTTATAAATGCTTGTTACATCAACTGTTGATTTAGAGTGTAAGAATGGTGTCAATGTATTTGTTGTTTCAGAGTTTGTTGATAAGACTCAAAACTCAACTGGCTATTATTGGTCGAAAATAGTTGATGGTTTATCTGAAAGATTCACTAATATAAGCGTTATAACGACTAAATGTAGCCATGATAAAGTTGTATCACCTTCAGCAATAGTGACATATGTCCTTATTCATGATTTTAAATATAACAATAAGAACTTAGTCAGTCGCTTATTCGGCCAAGTCACTCAGTCCTTATTCTTTGCTAAGGCGATTATTCAAAACGTACGTCGCGGAGATGTTATTTTTTCAGGTACCAATCCAGCATTATTACTTCTTCTCATTTCAACATTAAAAGTCATTAAAGGATTTAAGTGGGTCATTCTTGTCCATGATGTTTTTCCTGAAAATTTGGTCGCTGCCAAAGTTATTCGGAGCAAAAGCATATTTTACCGAATTGTAAAGTATTTGTTTGACAAGGCTTATTCATCTGCGGATACACTAATAGCCATTGGTCGAGATATGCGTGATTTATTGGCTATGAAGACAATGGCACAAAAAAAGATTGAGTATGTAGCCAACTGGGTTGATTTAGAAGATGTAATCCCTTTAGCCAAAGATTGTAGTGAGCTTGTTTGTAAGCTTGGTGTAGATGATAAGGTTGTTTTTCAATTTTTTGGAAATCTTGGGCGATTGCAGGGAATTGACAATTTATTAAATGCTATTTCGTTAGTAAAAAACAAAAAAGCCGCATTCGTTTTCATTGGGTCTGGATCTGAGGAGTCTCTAGTTTTAGATTTCATGAAAAGTAATCCTGCTAAAAATATCTCTCATCTTTCGGGCGTACCATTTAGCCTTAATAACGTTGCGTTATCGTCCTGTGACATCGCAATAGTATCGCTGACGAAAGGAATGAATGGTCTTGGTGTTCCTAGTAAGGCGTATTTTTCTCTTGCAGCTGATAAGCCCTTGCTGGTTATTGCTGATAAAGATTCTGAACTTTCCATCCTGATATCTGAAGAAGCTCATTTAGGCTGGTCTTGCGAGACTGGTAAACCAGAAAAACTTGCATCGTTAATAGATGAGATTTGCAATCACATTAATTTAACTTCATCAGGAAATTGCAGGGGTGTTGTGAAACAAAAATATGGATATGAAAATGCTATTGAACAGTACTCCAAATTAATATCCGAATTATTAAATTAAAAGTTGATAACAAAAGGTGTGCAATCTATGAATCAAAGGATATTAGTGACTGGCGGTTCTGGATTCGTGGCTAAGGCGTTGATTAAATATGCTTTGGAAAGAGGTATGAAGGTAAATGTAAGCTCTCGTCAAAATCTGACCCCTACTCATCCACACCAGAAAAACTTTCTGGCAGATAACTTAGGATCTACGGCTGACTGGAAAGACCAATTAAAGGGTGTTCAATGTGTTGTCCATTGTGCTGGCCGTGCACATGTAATGAATGACAAAGAGTCTGATCCATTAGCAGTATTTAGAAAAATTAATGTTGATGAAACACTTAACCTTGCTAGGCAAGTTGCAGCATTGGGTGTGAAAAGATTTATATTTATTAGTACGGTTGGCGTCAATGGAGCTCAATCAAAGATTGGAGCACCTTTTAAAGAGGAAGATGAACCGCAGCCGCATAATGCATATGCCATTTCAAAGTGGGAGGCTGAAAAGGGGCTTTTTGACATCGCAAAGTCAACAGGTATGGAGGTGGTTGTAATTCGTCCCCCACTTGTTTATGGTTACAAGGCTCCAGGTAATTTTGGAGTGCTAATGCGTGCGTTGTTAAGCGGATGGCCTCTGCCTTTGGGTAGAATTAAAAATCTACGTAGTTTTGTAGCGCTTGATAATCTTGTTGACTTTATTGTTACCTGCATAGTTCATCCGAATGCAACTAATCAAATTTTTCTTGTGAGCGACGACCATGACATATCAACATCTGAATTTTTAATAAGCCTTGCAAGAGAGATTGGTACACCATGCCGTCTTTTTGTAGTCCCATTGTGGGTGCTGAAATTAGGTGCGATGTTGGCAGGCAAGAGTAATATGATGCTAAGTCTTTGTGGGAATTTGCAGGTAGATATAAGTAAGGCTCAGGATCTACTTGGCTGGAGACCACCATTTCCATTTAATGAAGGTCTTCGAAGAACGCTGAATAAACCCTAAATGGTTTGATTAGCATATATTTTCTTTGGTTCGTTGGCTTTAATAACCCCTAGATTAGTATTTTCTGAATCTAAACACAGTATCAATTTTAGGAGTTTATATTTCCGTAAGAGTTCTTTCATTTATCTTTTACTTATCTGTTAGATATAATTGCCATTAACGAAGCCTCAGACAAGTATTCAGCATTTTAATATGGCAACTTTTCTAACTTTTGTCTGAAACGCCTTAGTAAGATAATGATATATTTTTAACTCAAACTACTTCTGTCAAATTAGTTCGAGCAATTTTAATTTTTTAGGTAAGCTCATGAAAGTTATAGAATTTAACAACTTAATTATTGGTATACATTATCTATGAAACGCATATTAAAGCCATTGGCAAAAAGACTAGTTAGATTATATTTTTCTATAGTTACTTTCCCATTTCGATTTCGTGTCAACCAGATTTCTACCCCCCCCAATATTTCGCACGAAAACTGGGCTAATTATCTGACCAAAAAATTTGATATAAAAGGGATAAGAGTGCTTGAACTCGGAAGTAGAAATGTAACTGGTGCTAATTTACGGAGTCGTTTCTCAAACGCACATTACGTAGGCTTTGATTTTTATGCTGGCGAAAACGTCGATGTTGTTGGTGATGCTCACAAGCTTTCTTCTTACTTTACAGGTGAAGAGAAATTTGATTTAATTTTTTCATCTGCTGTTTTTGAGCATTTACATATGCCTTGGGTTGTCGCACTCGAAGTTCAAAAGCTATTAAAAGTTGGCGGTATGGTTTTTGTAGAAACTCATTTTTCATTTTCATCGCATGAGCGGCCTTGGCATTTTTTTCAGTTTTCAGATATGGGGCTAAGGGCGCTCTTCAATGACTCACTTGGTTTTGACCTGATTGAAAGTGGAATGAGCAATCCTATGTCCGGCTTTTTTGCACATAATGCTGATGATTATCTTAAGAATCTTCCGGTGACTGAGCTGTATTGTCATAGCGAGATTCTTTGTAGAAAGCGTTGTGAAATTTTGGATTTTCAGTGGTCTAGTGTAAGCATTGATGGCATTGTTGAAGGAACGCGTTATCCGATTCCAAGCTTATCAAATAATCACTAATTATAGTTTGTACAAATACGTTACGAATAATTTAATTGCTTAGATAGACGATTTTTTGATTAAAACTTTTATTAGAGAGGTTGTTAATGTTCTAACTTATAGCTAGTCGCGTTCTTATAATTATTCGTTTTTAAAGCCCTCTATTATGAACAAAATACTTCAATTAATTGGCCGTGATAAACCACTTTTTGAATCAGGTATTTTTCAAAATGAAAAAGTGCTATCTCGGATAGTTTCGTCTAGCCGTTTTTTGGTAATTGGCGGTGCTGAATCAATTGGTCAAGCTGGAGTCGAGTTCGTCGGCACCCCAGATGACCGCCCAGGCGTCGGCCTCAAGTCAACCCCATTACAATCAAGAACACCAAACGCACAGGCTGACCTAAAACAGCCACAGGCAAGCTAGTAGCCTCATAGAATTCCCTCAAGACCGGTTCCTACAGCAACGTCGCCGTCATTAACTGGAAGAAGTTGAGGTTAGAGAAGCTGGAGCATGGCTACTTCCTCAAGAAACTCAACGCCCCGATACTGCAGGCAGATTTTCTGGACAGTGGGTTGGGGTTTAATGATGCGCGCTATAAGTTTTGGTCGAAGGGCTTCAAGCTTAACGATGAAATCTTAGCCACCAGCACTGAAACACTGAAGTTCATTAGACCCTTTGCTAGGCATACCATCACCACGGACCAGCTTCTGGATGTCAAAAAAACTTCCCGTTAAAATACGAGACTATCGTGAGCGCCTTCAGGCAATACAAACCACTGTGAACCGAAGACCCGACCGTCGATGACCTAATGGACAAGACCATGAAGTTTAAGGACAAGCCCGAGCGCTACTTTCTGCAGATTACCTTCGAGCATATGATCGTCCAATACGAGGACCTCATTTGGTGTACGAAGCACGACGAAGATATCAATAACGCCATCGCCCAGGTAAAACAAGAGCGTTTATTAAAACTCATGCAGTCAGACGACGGCCGCCTTGCCAACGATGACCTCAGCCGTTACGTCAGCGAGTTCAGGCAACATAATAACTGGCGCATCAACAACAGCCTCTTCGGCGTCGACGCTATTTAGTAGGGCAGCACACTCTAATTCATAGCTAGACGCATTCTCACAATCAGAACCAGTCCGTTCTGTAAAAAGAGACATGCACGCCAATGCCGTTTATCACACCAGACCCCACTCTGTTAAAATAGCACCACCTTATTTGCCGTGAACCCTTAAATGAAACGTCTGTTCGACCTCGTCCTAGCCATCGTTGCTGCCGCCGTCTTGGCGCTGCCAATTGCGATCGTCTGGCTCGCGGTTCGTCTAACCTCCAAGGGCCCGGCGCTCTACTGTTCTGACAGGGTCGGTCAGGGTAATCGCATCTTCAGGATGCCGAAGTTTCGAAGTATGCGTGTCGGCACGCCCGCAGTTGCGTCCCACCTACTGAGTGATCCCATGACTTATTTAACTCCGATAGGCTCTTTCTTACGTAAGAGCAGTCTCGATGAACTGCCACAGCTGTGGAGTATCCTGAGGGGAGACATGAGCTTTGTCGGGCCCAGGCCAGCACTCTTCAATCAGGATGACCTGATTGCCCTCAGGACCGAGTTTGGTGTCGATCAGCTGATGCCAGGCTTGACTGGCTGGGCCCAGGTGAATGGCCGTGATGACTTGCCGATCCCCCAGAAGGTTGCACTGGACGTGGCGTACATGCAACGTCAGTCTTTATGGTTTGATATCCAAATTATATGGCTGACTGTGCTTAAAGTGCTTAAGCGTGATGGTGTTTCTCACTGACCTGTTTTAAAGTGAAGCTGGATGCCGGATCATGTCCGGCATGACAGTGAGATGGCAGCTTAAGAAGTTTTAGTGAGACTTTGATTTGGTCGCTTTAAAGATTTATCCATATTCCTCGTATTGATAAGCATCTATAATGAGCAGGTAATTATTGAGTTTATTAATATGAAAAAAGCCTTACTTAATTCACGTAGTGTCTTGGCGCTTGCTCACGATGTTGTCGCGGCTGTGGTTGCTTGGTGTGGCGCTTATTTACTTCGTTTTAATTTTGAGCTACCTCCCGAGCATTATGCTGTCATGCTGCAAACCTTATGGGTCGCTTTGTCGCTTCAGGCCATCGCTTTTGTTTCATTTGGTCTTTATCGGGGTACTTGGCGATTTGCGAGTGTTCTGGACCTCAAGCGCATCTTATTAACGGTGGCGGTCGCTGCTGTTGTTCTAGTTGCTGTGCTGTTTATGCTCAATACCAGTTTCCGTGTTCCACGATCTGTCTTAATCCTTGATCCTATTCTGTTGCTATTAATGATGGGTGGTAGCCGGTTTGTGTATCGTGCTATTAAAGAACATCAGCTTTATGGGGGTCACCTCAGGCGCGGTGAGCCGGTTGTGATCTTCGGTGCGGGCGCCGCGGCGATGTCACTGGTTAAGGACTTGGCACAGAGTTCACAATGGCGTGTTGTTGGCTTGCTGGATGATGATGAAACGATGCACCGCCGTGACATTCTGGGTGTGAAAGTTCAAGGTAATATTTCATCACTCCCTAAGATTGCTGCTAGGTTTAGCGTTGGGCACGTGATCATCGCGATGCCGTCTGCGCATCATCAAGATCGCCGCAAGGCCTTAGAGTTGGCTAATCAATTGGATCTAGAGGTATTAACTGTACCTTCGATTGATGATTTGATGAGCGGTCGTTTAAATATTTCTCAAATTCGCCGTGTGGACGTTGAGGATTTGTTGGGCCGTGATGCCGTTGACTTGGATAACTCAGGTTTGCAGGGATTGATTCAAGGTCATGCAGTACTCGTGAGCGGTGCCGGCGGCTCGATTGGCTCTGAGTTGTGTCGACAGATCGTTAAATTTCAACCGAGCAGACTCATCTGTTTAGATATTTCTGAATTTGCGTTGTATCAATTAGAGCAAGCGTTAGCTGGCACATCTACTCAATTGGTTTATGTGGTGGGTGATATAAAAAATGCTGCACGTTTGGATCAGCTGCTTGCTAAGCATCAGCCTAAGGTGGTCTTCCATGCGGCAGCTTATAAGCACGTGCCATTGATGGAAAATGAGAACGTGTCTGAGGCATTTAATAACAATGTGCTCGGCACTTATACGCTGGCTAAGGCTTGTAAGGTGGCTAACGTTGATAAGTTTGTCTTGGTCTCAACGGATAAGGCGGTGAATCCAACCAACGTGATGGGCGCGACTAAGCGCTTGGCTGAGATGGTATGCCAGGGCCTGCAAGAAGAAAAAGGCACGCGCTTTGTGATGGTGCGTTTTGGTAACGTATTGGGCAGTAGTGGCAGCGTGATTCCAAAGTTCCGTGAGCAGATTAAGGCGGGCGGACCCATTACCGTGACTCATCCTGAGATTACGCGTTACTTTATGTCCATCCCTGAGGCCGCACAGCTTGTGATGCAAGCTGGTTTAATGGGTACTGGCGGTGAGATCTTTGTGTTGGATATGGGTGAGCCCGTGCGCATCGTGGATCTAGCACGTGACATGATTAAGCTTTCTGGGCTGCAAGAAGATGAGATTGCGATTGAGTTTAGTGGTCTGCGTCCTGGTGAGAAGCTCTATGAGGAGCTGCTGGCTGATGATGAACACACACTGCCAACCCCACACGAAAAGCTCCGTATTGCTTCTGCTAGAGCGGTTGATGCTGCTTGGGTGGACTCATTGCTTAAGTGGGTTAGTACAACGTTGGCCAAAGATGAGACATTGGTGAAGCAAGAGCTCAAGATGTGGGTGGAGGAATATTTGGGTGATATCAATGCCAAATAATTCATTTAACATCAAAAACCATTCATTGCCTATATATCTTCTGCTGATATTGATAGCCGCTGTTTGGGTTGTTTTTGATCAGCATGGCGTTATTAATAATGATGGTGTGCTTTACCTACAGCAGGCGAATCTTTTTGCGCAAGGTGACCTTGAGAGCGCCAAGGCAATTTATTCTTGGCCATTTTTCTCTTACTTGATAGCACAGGTTCATCAGCTTTCAGGACTCTCACTACTTTATTCAGGACAGTTAATTAATATCGTACTTTTTGTAGTTGCCTGTTATTTCTTCTTAAAAACTCTGTTGATATTGTCAAAAGACCGCACAGTTATATTGGCGGGCTTCTTGGCTATTATGACCTCAATTCCTATTCTGGATGATTACATGCCTATGCTTATGCGGGATAACGGCATGTGGGCTGGGTTTACTGCAGGTCTGTATTTTTATTTGCGGTGGCATAAGACGCCGAGTTTATTGAATGCCTTGCTTTTTCAGGGGTGTTTTATCTTGGGCGCCGCTTTTAGGCCTGAAATCATTATCTTAAATCTACTCATTCCAATTGCTAGTTTCTGGGTGAAGCCAAAGGATATTACTATAACACGAGCTTTTATAATGTCTGGTTTGTTCTTGTGGGTTGGGGGTTTTCTTGGTTTTGTTTATCTTGGCTACCACGCCATGACT
>JACCDG011817617.1_pt1 | contig 19557 bp, 17 predicted proteins | sample 7442471 | NCBI WGS metagenome assembly JACCDG01 (sample SAMN15323444, study PRJNA562643) | freshwater metagenome | isolation source: river surface water | place: USA:Blue River Watershed | collected 2017-08-17 | reverse complement strand
TATCATCATCTGCAATTACTTCTTTTGGAGGTGGGTCTGGATATTTAACCGCATTATCATACATTTTAGTATAGTTAAGTAACCACAATTGTTCTGTGCCAATTATTCTAAATGTATCAGTTCCTAAAGCAGACCATAAACTCTTCCAAGTTTCATTCCTTGCTAAACGTCGATAGTCAGGGTGCGATAAAGCTTGACTCTCGATTTCAGCCCTTATTTTCTTTAGTAAAAATCCGTCTTCGACTTTAACCGGCTCATAATCTTTGTTTTTTATGATGCAGGATAAAATGTAGTCATCTTTTATACTAATTGCTAGACCCTTGTTAGTATTTTGATCTAACGAGTGTCTCTTATTAATCTGTTCGTTTCTTTTTTCTCTAACTAACTTAACCGTTTTTCTTGCATCATTCACAGCTTTCTCCGTTAGAAAAAAGGCGTGATAGAGGGCCATCTTGGCGTTGTCTAACGATTTCTCAATTTCTTCTAAATTTGAATCACCCTGTAAAGTCCAAAAGTTATGTTTTATCAATACTACCTTAGCCATGTCATCATCTAACATGGGGGTATACTTGATGTCGTTTAAGGCTTTTTGGTAATAAAAATTTGCTTCGTTTATGATTTTTGGAGTGGGCGTATCTATCACGTAGACAATACCATCAACTTCAATAATAGTATATCCGCTGACAATTCTATATACGTGATATTCTTGCTCGTCCTCAGTCATAAAACCTTACATAGTACGTAAGTAAGTAGCCCTAGAAGCATCATTGGTAACAAAGTTAGGATTTGAATCTTGTGGGTGCATAACTGTAAAGTCGTTGTATCCAGTGTAACTGTAAGATACTGTAACATTACCACCTTGAGCATCACCACCACTGTAGTTAATACTTTGTAGTTTGTTTTTAGCACCAAGATAAACTCTTAAACCTTCGCACAAGGCAATACGGATTGTTCCGTCGTTCAAGTTGCGGAAGTTAGCAGAACAACCAGCACCAGAACCAAAGTTGCCTTCTTCAAGAGCAGAAACCAAGTCACCTCTGGTTGTCAGGGTTTGAATTTCACATGTTGTTTGGACTGGGAAGTTTGGAGTTCTAGTGTAAGGCCCCTTACGTCCCAATTCATTAACAGATTCTCTAGAAAGGTCAACAGACACAGAAATGCTTGTAATGTGGGCACCGTACACATCGTCTGTTTTGTCGTTTGTACCGCTTGCACTAATACCGTCAACTTCAAAAGGAAGAATTGTAGCATTAGGGTCTGCTACGGCACCGTTAACATCTCTAGCAGAACCGGTAGCAGCAAATATAAAGTCTTCACGATAAGAAACACCACCAACAGCCAAAGGTGAATCAGAAGCACCAGTGAAAGCACCAAGGAAGCTAATTGTTCCAAGGCCACTTCTTAGGTCTGTTTGTCCATAAGCTGGACGAGCATCAGTGCTAGTACCAATAGCCCACAATTTGTTGTTACCAACCAATGTGATTTCTTCGGTAGAACTACCCTCAGCAGGAAATGTATAACTTACAGAGTTGATAAACATACCAGAACATGCAACAGCAGTTAAAGGTGTTCCTGTTGCACTATCAGCTTGATCGCTGAAAATAGACAAGGCTACTTTAGCACGGGCTGTAGAACGACCAGCCAATGTAGGGAAAGAACCCTCACGAGTGGCTTTAAGATACATAGGTTCGTAACCGTCTAACAATTTAGAAGCAGTAACTTCAACGTCAGGAATTTCTTCACGGTTTTCATAAATTGAGATTTGACCAAGTTCAAACAAAGGTTCCAAACTGAAGTTGGTTGTCATACCAACGCTTTGGGCACCATGAACAACGTCGTCTACTGTATCGAAAGTATAACCAGCATCGCTGTTTGCTTTAATGCCCAATTGGTGGGCAGGATAAAAAACTCTTGTATTTGCCATTTAAATTTTTAACTCCAAAGTTTAACCCAGTTCTTTGATTAAGTCACTAAGCTCTACTAATAATTCTGTTAATTCCTCGCTGTCCTTTGAATCTATTATTACCCTCTCCATAGCGACAGGGTTCCCGTTTGCGTCTGTTCTAATATAGCCCTTAATTAAATAAGAGCCTGCGTTTGCCTCAATAGTTATTGTTTCTATATGGGCCGTCAAATTGTCCATAAATATACCTTTCTACTGATTATACACCTATAAAACCGAGGTAAAGGTCGTTTTTACAACCGCCTCGTATAAATTAGTATGAATCTGCCCCACGTTAATAATTTGGGCGTCTTCCATACGGGCTGTTTTCCATCTATAGCCAGTTTCTGACACTAAATCTGGATATGTTATATTTTTCACCTTATTGCCCTCAAAATCTAATGAGTAAGCATTATTTAGGGCGACAGCCGCCGTATCATACAGCCAAATATCAGCGTCACATTGATTTGCTACAATATCCATAATGTTATTTCTAGACGACTTATCTTCTGCTAGTATGTGGAATACTACATCTCGATGTGCCTCTATTGCACTATTACCAAGTTCATATCCATTTGAGTCACCCATAGCGTCAACTTCTATAGCAATAAGAGGAAGTTGAATTCTATTACTACTCATTATATCCCAATCGCCGCTACCTTGAGTTAAAAACTGTCCGCCGTAAACCTCTGTTTCTTTTTGTATCTGTTTCCACAAGGGGCTATTAGCACTTATTACTTGTACACTTCGATATGAATATTGAATCTTAACTATTGAGTCTGTATCAACGGCCCCATCAAATACTACTCTACCCTCTGGATAATTAATATAGTAGTTCCCGGTTGTTGCAATTCCGTTAATTTCTAGATTTGATACTGGAAGGGGCGATCTGCCGCTACCGCTCGTGTCGATATAATTAACACCGCTTTCCCATATCCAATCTTTTCTCATGGCTTCCCAAACTTGACCGTCTGTATAGCTTGGGTCTGATACAAGTCTTAGCCTACTAATATCGTCTTCAAAATAGTCTTCTTCATCTACAGAAACTTCCGCCCAGGCCCCAATTTCTAGAAAGTTCCAGCTATAGTAGTTTACTAGGTTTGCTTCCAGAATGTTGGAATATTGATCATATCCATAGTGTTTTTTGATAGATTTAAATTTTTGATTTATCACTTTATCATCCTCTCGATTTCCCTAATTATATTAGGTTCCGCGTCTTTAATAGCCCTTGTGATCATATTGTCTTGTTTTGTGCCCTGGTATCCTTCTGGAACACCCCAGCCACCGCCGGTTGGAATCATAATAAGTCTACCGGCACGCCCCTGTCCACTTACGATACTGTGTGTGCTAATAATTGTGTTTCCGCCCTCTAACAATAACCACTCTAACCAATGCAATCTAAAACCATTTTCTGTAACGTAAGTCGCTATTGGGTCTTTTAAAACATCCATATAGCTAGCCCTAACGGCCCGTATGGTTATACCACCACTGTAACTGCCATCACTCTTTGCTCTCATTTGCTTATGTTTTACTTCTATTGAAGCAAGCCATATACCTAGTATATGTTGAATATTTCTTAAACTATTAGGTAAACCAAAATGTTGTCTCAAATATCCTTGTGCTAGAGAATACCACTCTGGTTGACTTCTCACAGACTTTTCTAATTCCCTTACGGCAATTTTACGAATTACCCTTGTTTTACTATCAAAAAAAGCATTTAAATGACTGACCAATTCCTTTTGTACCTTTTTTTGTACTTTTGGGTCTGGTTTCAGATCAAAGCTAAATTCTATCATTTAATTCTTTTCCACATAGTATGCAAGAAATTATTGTCGTTAAATCCGCAAGGCTCTGGATCGCCATGTCTTTCAAATCTAAGTGTTCCATAACCCTCTATGTCGGTAATTTCTATATAAGAAACCTTCATTATTTTTGGTTTTAACAACATCTTGCATTTTGTCTGTATCATCATTTCTGGAACTCTGAGAGTCTCCGAATTAGCGGCCATTTTAGCCCAACCCTTAGAATCCCAAACAACCATCAGATATAAATATTCTTGTGCTGACACAACATGTTTGCCCTTACCGTTACATTGTGGGCAAATCTGACCGTTTCTAAATGATTTCGGCCCGCTACCATTGTATGTGTTAGAAGACTTTCCATTTCCTTGATCATAAATACAGTTATCGCACTGTTCATATTTGTTATAAACAAACTTAACTCTCTGGGTTAGTCCAGTGTCATCTAGTAACGCATCAATCATGTCTTTGTGGAGTTTTTTAAACGCGGGAGTTATTAGACCAATAAACGGATTAGATGTATCTAATATCTCTTCCTCATCTTCATCAACAAATGAGAAGATATTTCCGCCATCTATCTCAAATAGATCGGTATCGTCGTCCAGCAGAAATATATTTTCAAATAACGTAGGCATTATTCCACCACAAAGGTTGTCACTATCACACCATTTTCAGTAGTCAAATCATAAGCTGTATTTTCTTTAACTAAATTGTCTACGGCTGTATCTAACTCTGTTTTAGTAGGAGGATCATAAGCATTAAGGGCATCCATACATTCACTTTGCACTTCAACATCCCACGCTGAATTCCAAGGAATACCACTTAGAGATGAACCGTTACCTAAAGTAGCAACTGACCCCACGGAACCACTAACATTACCAGTAAAGTTTACAGTCGTTGCAGCATTAGTTCCTGCTATAAACAAACCGTTTGCTTGACCTGGAGTAACACTTGGTAAATAATCAGTCTTAGTTTTTATACCAGAAATACCAGATTCTAATCCATCTATTCTTATTTCTAACGTACCGCCGTTTGTAAAGTTAGTTTGCAACTCGTTTGTATCAATCAAAATCTGAACGCCTGTATTTTGAATAGCTAAGGTTCTAGCTGCAAAGTTATTTCCAGCATCATAATCGTCAGGATTAATTGTAAATATATCAGCAGCAACATTACTAATATCTTCAGCCAAAGTAACTTCTGGAGTTCCTATTTTATTATCAATTGCTTCTAAAGATTGTAGTACCGATGTTATAGAGTTACCAGCAACAGTATGAGATATTTCTACAAAATCTATAGAAAAAACCTTATCTGCTAACTCAGAGTCTCCAGTAAACCATAGTTTTAAAAATCCAAATTCGTCCGTGCAACTAGCAGGTAATTGCAAAACAACACTGTGGGTTCCTAAATCTAATAAACTAACAAAGAGCCATTCTTCATTCTCAAAATCATAAGCATACAGATCAATAGAACGCCCAGCTTCTTCGTCTAAATAATATGTAAGATTTAATTTATATCCCACTTGGCCTTCTGGTAAATTAAACTCATAATAAAAACTAATGCCCCCAATAGCTCCGTATAAACCATGAGAAGTTCCATCTAAAGTCGCCGTATCTGTGTAACTATTTTCTGTTTCGGTTCCAGTCAACAAAGTAAAATCTGAAACATAAGATTTATCAGAATTTGTTATAACAGTAATGTCTTCTGAAATGCCGTCTAGTTTATTATTAATATCAACAAAAGGATCATCTATAACTCTAAATGAGTGGCCCATATATCCTGTGATACTATCAACGACACATCTACTTCTGGCATAATATGTGGAATCAGCAACATATTTATTTTCTGCGAGAGGTATATTAATCCAATAAACACCCGATGTTCCTATCATACCTTGGCTACTATACAATTGTGGCCCCGTTAGTTCTCCTGTAGGGCTGAAAATTCTTACATTTATACCGCCGCTAGGATCGGCTGGAATGCCAGATATATTAGCACCCTGCAAATAAAAATTTACAGATTTTCCTAAATATTGATCTGGTAACACAAAAATATCATTAAACATTAATCACTCCTATTTCTTCTGTAATATTTTCTATGATCTAATCTATTGTCTAACATCTCAAAATATCCAGATGAATAAGAAACCCTATCACCTAGTTTTGAATAGACATTATTGCCCAGCGATATTGAAATAACATTAAACAATCCATCTTGACCTATAGTAACGTCTTGCTCATCACTTATAGCCGAAACAAGATACCAAGGAGAGTCTCCAGTTACAGAACCATTTGAGTTAGACCACACCACACGCAATCCAAGATACTCTTGATCTACTATATCCGCAATATCTATTAAATAACTTGTGCCGGTTTCACCACTTATGATTCCAGCACCAGAACCACCAGACGTTAATGCTTTTCTCCAATATCTTGTACCACTTCCATCAGACCAATCTCCGTCATCAGCAGTAACAGTCTCTCCTATATTAAATTCACCAAAAATGTCTGGTGTGCTAATTCCGCTTGGTACAGAAAAGTCTGTTGGACCAATATCAGGCACACTTAAATTTATACGTGGTTTGCCGTTAATATCATGTGAGTGAACGGGCATTCCTGTTACACCCGATAAAGCAGCAGTCCTAAGCGAAGCATTATAAGTATTTAAACTAGGTTGACTAGCAAGGATAATTCTATTTGCGGTATTTCCATAACCTCTATCTTCGGTTGTACCACTATTTCTGACTTGGTAATAAGCATTATTAATAAGGCCGGACGCCGTATTTATTAAACCTAAGTTCATAGCATCAGCATCAGCATTATCATATGAAACAATAGAATTAAACAATCTATAATTTATACCAAGTCCAAGTCCAGGTCCCGCTGTTGATCCACGGACATCAAAATCTATACCAAATCTATTTGCTGTTGTAGTAATAGCACCCGTCACTTTAATAAACGTGTGATAAAATTTTATAGTGTTGTTACCAGATGCTAAATTAAAAAATCCAAAATTGAAAGAATTACTTAACAAAGAAGCATCAAGTTCCACATAACAGTTACTAAGGGTTTGATCACGTAAAGCTACATCTAGTTGACTATGGGCACCAGGATTTGCTGGAAAAAAGTAAAACTTAGAAGCATATAATGTTGTATTTGCTGATGGCCATGAACCTGAGCTATGTTTACCACTTAGCGGCTTTTCTACTAACAGTTTTGAAACTACACAATTAGCTGCTGATACATCTCCCAAACTTAATGATTGTTTGACAGGGTTGTAAGTAGCCGCACATTTACAATTATAAACACCCATGAAGTCTATCGAGTTTCCGCCCGTATGACATAAGAATCCAACACCATCTGCGACGCTCGAAGATGAAATTGTCGGACCATATGCAGTAGAAGGTAATCTACCGTACTTAGCGTTACAATTAACAAACCATCCTTCAAAATTACCAGTAGACCCCGTAGAATTATAAGCATTAAAAATAGATACTGTTCCAGAAGTAGCATGGGCAAATCCGGCTGTACATCCATTAAACATGAATTTACCACCACTAGACGACCAGTGAGCAGCAGTATGAGTCGATCCACAATAAGCTTCGCAATTTTTAAAGTAAACAGCGTCGGTTCCGGTAACACCAGAAGTTAAAGGTTGTATTTGTGAACCAACACTAGTTACTGTAGAACCATGACCATCAAATCTAACACCCTCGGCACGATTACCATCTTTAGATAATCTAATGCCATGTTTACCCGTGGTTAGATGTTCATTACCAGGACCATGATCATTAGGAACGCCTTCTAAATCAATTGTATTTGGGTTTCCGCCATTTAGATTAACACTTAAAACATTAGAGGTCCAATTCCAACTATTCGCAGTAGTACCAACAGCAGCAGAAGTAGTGACATGAGCCAACATAGTTCCTCGTGTTTCACCCTGTCTGTCATTTTGCTCTCTGACCTGCCCCAATTCTGTCAACTCTGGAGTAGTCCATACGTTACCACTTGTATTTGTCCAAGTAGAACTGGAATAATCTTGAATGTATGCGTTAACAAATGGCATTTCATCTTCTGGATCGCCATAATCAGCTAATGTACAATCGGTGTTAGAAAACTCAAGTCGTATATGTTCTCTCCACTCACAACCGCGTTTTAGTAAATAGGCACAATCAGGACCATTTCCAGATTCTTCGGAAACTATTTTAGAAATAGTCTTCCAAGCAGCAACCTCAGAAAGACCATTATTATTATCGTCTCCGCTGACTTGATCTATATAATAAGTAGTGGCTCTTTCTAAAGGACAATAAGCTTCAAACTCAGCAATTCTATTCGCTAAGAATTCTTCATGGGCTTCGTTATCACTGATAATATCAGGGATTGATGGTAAAGTAGATATTGGCATTAGTAGTAAGTTGGGTCATCCCATCTGTCGTCGTATTTATCATATGTTCCAGTTACAGCAACCAACTCAACGTCGTGGGTAGAGCTGTTTTGAACTAAATTGCCAGCAAAAACAGTTACGTTTCCTAGTTTTTGATTTCCAGTTTCTGTATTACTTGTATTTTTTACATCTAGGGACATTTTATATCTCCACTTCTTTAAAATCGTCTATGGGTTCATGGGCACCACCAGTATCCCCTGGGATTGTTTTATAACAATATTTTACGCTTAGATAGTATTTACTTTGCCCAGGAGTTATTCTTATCATATCATCATCCATAAAACATCTGTCTAGCAATATGTTTGGAATGTGATCGCCTTTATTGGTATTTACATAAATAGGACTAATTGTTTGTCGTTGCATACCTTCGCAGTCTCGTAAAGTTAAAGCACAACGACCCATTAAATCAAACATTGTTTTGTTATTGGCATAATAACCACCATAAGCGGTAAACAATTTATCAAAAATAACTTTTGCTGGAGTATTTCTGTCCATTACTACCGCTTTAAAATTACTCTCTCCTTGACTATCTACTTTCATATTGCAAATGTTATAAATAGCACTATTAGAACCAACAATGTTGTCCGAAGAGAAATGTAGAAAATTTGTTCCAAAGCTTAATCCACCTTTAACATAAACTAAACCACCACCTCTTATATCAAATATCTTACTAGCAGAAGCCTTACAATGTAAAAAATTAAAATTATGTTTCATAGACTGCAAATTATTCATTCTATAAACACTATTGCAAGCCCCTTCTGTAGCAAAAAAATTAAATACTAAGTTGTCGTTGTTTGATTCACCACTTTGTTGAGCTGTTTGTCTATCTGTCCAATCCAAACCGCATTGGAACATAACATCAAAATCTCTAAACATAATATTATTGAATGTTGTTTTTCCAGTACCAATACCAACACCTTTAGTAACTAATATTCCAATAGAACATCTGTTTGCCGCCGTTTGTCCTTGGTGCTTCCCAATCAAAGTAAGACCACCATCAAAAGTTAAATTAGTTCCGGTTAGCTTGAACATTGGCTTGTTCTTATCTCCTATCCAAATTAACCTAGCTGTATTACGATTAGAGCCGTCCCCAGTTACCGCGTTAGCAGCAACTCCAAAACCAGCCCCATAAACAGTTCCACCTATAACATTAGGAAATGTTATAGTATCTCTAATAGAGTACCATTTACCAGGAATATAAATTGTTGTTTTATTTGTTATAAAATTGACGGCATTTTGCAAAACATCGGTGATATCTGCACCTTGCTGCATACCGCCATCTGATTCAATATTATAAAATGATTGTGTAACGTCTGCCATTATGTATTTTTGTAATCCTCTATTGGGACCAATGTTTCATTATTGTAACAATCTACGACGGTTAAAAAATAGTCGCTTGTAGATGCTGGATATATAAGCTCTGCCATACTAGATAATACCCCTAGTCCGGTTCTTTCTAAGAAAATAACGGGATTTGAAGCAGTATCTCGAATTTTGACCATATATTTTTGAATATTATTACTGTCTTCTATAATCAAAGCCGTATTCCCGCTAATATCAAACAAATATTGATTATCTTCAAAATAGTCATTATAATCCACATTTAGCCCATTGAACATTAAATGAGGATAACATGTCAAGCTAATTACCTCACAAGCTCTAACAGTATTAGATTCCGCAAATATTTGTACATCATCTACTGAAAACATCGGCTTACTATTCTCTACCGCCTCAGTCGGTATCTTGACAATAACTGTAGGATGATATACCATAATACCCTCTATGTTTACCATAGATGTATCTTCTAATATTACAACATTTTCTACATCTTCATAAATTTCTAATAGGGTAGCCCTTAAAGAAGAATTGTCTCTTATTAAGATACCATTTACAACATCATCGAATGTTAAAGTATTAATAAGGACGACGCCCGCATAAGTGTTAATAATATCAATGCCGTTGTCGAACTTTTCAATTGTTAGCTCTCCTAAATCAATACAAGATGTTACTCCATTAGCATCAATCTCTATAGCGGTTTTACAAATAGAATCATCAATTCCTGAGTTTTGTCCAGTCAATGTTAAATTACCGGCAATAAAAAATCCAGAGCCTAATATTTTAAACATTGGTTTTCCGGTATTGCCTGCCCACACTAATTTAGCGTTAGCACCAGCCCCATAAATTCCCCCACCATATCCATTAATAACAATTGTGTCTGTTATATAGTAAGTTTTTGATGGAATATAAACCGTTCCGTTATGAGAAGTGTTTTCTAGGGCAAACTGTAAAATAGCTGTAATATTTTCTTCCTCAGCAGCTCCATATTTCTCTATGTTTAACATACTTTCAGTATCATAAGTAAGTGGCTCAAACGGTATATCTTTATTGGTTATTGTTACTACAAAAGACTTAGAATCTGTACCACCCTCACTATCTTCTAATGTAACGGTTACAATTCTAAAACCACTATCCGCATAAGTTATATAGCCATAATTATGAGAGCCACTAATAGTTCCTTCTCCGTCTGCTTCTACAATAACGGCATTTTCAACCGTACCATCTCCCCAATCTACTGTCGCAGTATGTGTGTCTGTAGGAATAGAATAAATAAACGATCCCAATAAGCCGCCAGTTAAATCTAATAATTCATTTTCATCTATTGTAACATTATTATATACTGTTAGAATAAAATCTCCAGGAACATCAATATTTAGAACGCTAATGACAAACGCCTTTGTTTTTGTTCCGCCGTCATCATCAGTAACCGTAATAGTAACTATATAGGCTCCATTGGTAGCATATGTATGACTGCCGCTAGCATATATAGTATTGCCACGTTTCTGTAAATTTAATGATTCTATGTTTCCATCGCCCCAGTTTACCGTTCCACTAAAAGTATCTCTAGAATCTGAAAAAGTTATTGTTGCTAAGTCATCATCAAAAACAACTTCCGATCTTTCATTTATTACAAGATTTGGAGAAACTGTTAATGTAAAATCTCCCGCAATATCTGGATCAGGCTCAGGCTCAACTGGATCGGGTGTTGTAACAACGCTTTCTTTAAAATCATCTGATATAATATCAACAAATGGAGTCATAACAGAAAGGGCGTTTTCCAAGCTGTGATAAGCATATTCTGCTTTCATTTTTTCATATTTGGAACAATTTCCAATTCTCACTAGTTCTTTGTAGTTTTTAATCTTGCTTTTTAAGCTCAACTTAGATTCGCCAGCTTTTGCACTTAGATTGCCCGATAGGGCGGCATTAGTAGCAAGACTTTTATCTATTAAACAGGCGGCTTTTAACACAGTAAAAGAAATGAAATCTACGTCGGGTGTACTAAGTAATGTAGGGTCGGGAGATATTGTCTCTGGTAAATTTATAGTGTATTTTTGTGGTAGAGAAATTTCATTTTGTACATAATTAGCGGCAACCGTCAATATTTGCATTAAACGAAGAGTTGTATACTTTTGTGGGCTAGACACATCGTTTATCAAAACCCTCAACATTTGAACCATATCATATTGCCAAGCCATTAGTATCTATGTCTCCCGTCACCTATGTCGAATATATCCGTAGGATCGAAGGTGTCGCTGATAAATGGAGAGAATATTCCATGTACAAAACTAGCGTCTCCAAACTCATATTGTTTCTTCAATTCGGCATAAGTGGCACAAGCACCCAACATTAATAGTTGCTTAAATGCTTCTGCGTGGCCGGAAATTTTAAGATTTGCCATTCCACAGCGGGCCTCTAAGCCATCCAAGGCAGCCTTTTCCCTGAATGTTCCCTGATCTATTAAACAGGCGGTTTTAAGAGACACAAAGTTAATGAATGTCTGATCCCCTATTTCGTTTGGATCGGGGGAAACTGTAGAACTTGCCATATCTATAGCATAATTTGTAGAAAAGTTAATTTCTTGATTAACATAAAAAGCTGCCACTAAACTAACTTGTCTCAGCTTTGTGGTAGAATTTTTGTATGGCGTGTCCATATCGTTAATTAGAACACGCACAATAGTTACTACAGAATCATTCCATGCCATAATTTTATCCGCTTATAATTTTGTTTCTTGTAAATGTAACACCATCATATTCAGTGACAGCCTTTTGGTCAACAACCGTACCAGAGCTATTAAACAGCTTATATTCATCAGCATCTTGAGTTGTTTTATTAATTGCCATCTTATATATTGTATTTAGTTTAGTTGCAAGACTTGCCGTTGAAGCTGGGGCACCAATTCCCGGCTCAGCATAAGTATCACCAGAAATAGCAGAAACAACTTGCGTTTTAATTTCCGCCAATGTTGGCATACCAGAAGCAATCACCTTATTAGTTCCATCCAGAACCGGTAATGTATTATTGATTGTTACGTATCTATTTCCATCTAATACCGGCAAAGTATTGCTTATTGACACCCTTCCACTAGGATCAACAGTTGGTAGGGGCTGTGCTACATATACGCTTCCACCACTTAATGTTGGTAGAGAATTACTTATTGTTACTCTTCCGCTTGGGTCTACTGTTGGTAGGGCGTCATTAACACTAACCTTACCACTATTTAATGTAGGTAGACTGTTGTTTATAGTAACTTTATTCTCTGAATCTGTTCTAGGAATCATATCAAATACATCATGAAAAGTATTGGGGCTTCCCGTATGAGTAACATCAATACGAAAAGTATCACACAACATTTCATTAACTGTTGGCATATATGCTATACGTTTACTTAAGACAACCGACGCAGTACCACTTCCGGTGAAATAGTTTACGTTGTCCATAGCCACAAGAACCGTTAAACCGGTGAGATTTGTGATGGCGTTTCCGCTAATATCCTCAATAGAAAACTCTATGTATTGTCCAGATTGAGATTTTAATAGATGACCCATAATCCTCTTCCTACTATAAGATTTAATGTAACATTACAACTAATTATACACTATTGATCTAAGAGATACCAAAGTACATAAAAAAAGGGCCTGTAAAAATACAGACCCTTTTTTATTTTAAAACTAAGGTTGTTCCTTAGATAGCTAGCAACAGAACTCTACGAGAATCCAAGCAACCAAAACCTTCTTGGCTTTCACCAAAGTAACCGGCTCTGAAAGAACGACGTTGTGTGTCGTCATATTGGATAGTTAGTTCTTTCTTCACAGGATTGAAGAAGCTGTCGTTTGTAGACAAGTCTAAACCGATAGCGATTTCTTCTCTTGTGCCCATAGAACCACCCAAAGTTGTTTCGTAGTATGTTTGATACTCTTGGCCTTCACCAAGTTCATCAACATCGTGCAGGTTTACACCGAAAACACGAGTCAAAGTATCATTCATCAAGAAGATTTCTCTACGAGTCACTTCGTCAATTTGATCAACATTCCAGTTACGGATGTCTTCAAGAGCTTCTGGACTCAAAAGAATATCTGTCAACTTACCACGATTGATGGAAGTACTGTTACCACCGCCGTTACGACGCATGATCAACTGAGCAAGGCTCACCAATCTCTTTGTGAAAAAGCCAGCAGTAGCATCTGAGTTATGAATAACCAAGTTGCGGTCTTTTCCAGCAGCAATCAAAACGTGCATAGCATCGTCATTGCGTTTCTTAGTGAAACCAGCACGCAATACTTGGGAAGCACGGCCAACAATGTCCCAACGGGCATCTTCGGCATATGACAAATCCCAGTCAATCGCGTTGACGATTCTAAATGTTGGGATAACAACATAATCGCCACTGATCATACGTTGTGGAACATAACCAGCTTTTGGGGCTGCGTATGCCACAAACTCGTTTTCAGTACCAGGAGCAAGCCAATCCAAAGGAAACTCAGGAGTGCTGCTTGAGCCAGGACCCAAAACAATCTCTTGGAAAATACCACTTGTGATATCTCCAGGTAAAACGCCCTGACGCAAAGGTAGGGTCATCGCTTCTGCTAGTTGCAAACGAGCGGCAATAGCTTCTTGATAGTTTTTAGAAGCTGTATTACGCAGCATTTGATCTTGTTCAGCAGTAGGCTTAAAAGGTTTCTTTGTTATCATTTCATCTCCTATTAGGTAATATTGATTTCTAGTTTGGCATAACCGTCCGAGTCTTTACGAGACAAGAACTGTCCTACCTTAGTTGAAGAAGTTGCTGTAGTGAAAGTACCGGCACCGGTAAAGTGTGCAGCAGAACCAGCAGAAGGAGTAATACCAGCAGCAAGCATGTTTGTTGTTGCATAACCATGACGCAACACCTGTACTTTGCTACCAACTTGAACTTCATTCTTGTGTTCGTTTAGCTTATAACGTGTCAAATCAACATTAACCACGTTATTAATCAACATACCAGCAGGATTACCAGCAGTACCAGTTGACTTGATAACTACGGCATCAGGGTCATCCATAGCACCACCAGCACCACCAGAGCCACTAAAAGTTAGGCAGCTACCGGCTTCTGCTGTTTCGTACATGAAATAGCTAATGTCTTCACCATCTAAAATTTTGCAATCAGGTTTTAGAGCCATTATTTTTCTCCTTTTTCTTCATTATTGTCACTTAGGTATGATCCTAATAGACTAGCAATACTTGTGGTCATTTTTTGTTTTTGTTCAGAAACATCTTCGGCAGGGCTAGGAGTTGGAACCACTTCTGTAACCTTAGCTTCTGTGATTTGAGTTTCAACTTCCGTAATAGGATCAGTATCTTTTGCTGGTTTGAAAGCGGCAACCAAAGCGGAAGCAACTTCACTGAATTGTTCATCACTCAAGGCAACAAACTTTTCAACTTTAGCTACAGCAGCTTCTTTTTCAATGCCACCCTCAACTAGAGTTGAGACACGACTAGCCTTTAGGGCTTCTGCTTCTACAGCAGCAATTTTAGCTTCTGCTGCAAGTTTAGCACTAGAAACTTCTTCAAGACTCTTGCTTACTTCACTTAGAGAAGCGGCTGTGTCAGCAACTTGCTTTTCCAAAACAGTAATTTTTTCTTGCAAGCCAACTTTTTCTTCGCTTGCTTTAGCTACTTCTGCCTTAAAGCTGGCAATTTGAGTTTCAAATTTTTCTGCTTCAAAAGCTTCAAGTTTTGCAACCAAATCTTTGTTAGCCTGACTTAGTTCGGCAACAGTTTTCTTAGCTTGGTCAAGTTCATATTGATTGTCCATCAATCTCTCCTTGTCATTGTTATCAATTTTAACTATGCTAGCTTGAATTTCTTCTAGACTAGCGTTTACGATCATTAAATCACTATTATTAAAAATAATACTTTCTGGGTTGGCGGGCTTTGAAACATAACCCTTACCAGAAAATTCTATATTTCTTAATACTCTACCAACTTCATACACATCGTATTTGCCGGTTCCACCGTAAGCTCTAAGATGTTTTGTTAAAAATGCACTTTCTGCTGTTCTTTTAACTATCTTAACGTCTTTTCCTTTACGAAGGGCGTAATCAAAAGTTGGAAAAACACATTCCATAGAAACATACTTTTCTCCAGCCTCGATTTCTTCGATCAACAAATTTGCTCTGGTTTGTAACTCATCATCTTTTGGATAATGACGATAAATCACGGCCCCGTTACACAAGTGAAAATTAGGAAGGTCTTCTATTGATGTGTTGTTTGGTATGATATTACCATCAAAGTCAATAGCCCACGTATCCGTGATATGACCAACTATTTCTTTTTTGTTGTGTTCTATGTTTGTTGGTTTGTGAATAGGAGTGTGTCTAGCAGCCCAAACTTCGCCTTTTAAAAATACATCATCATTTTGATTCCAGTTTGTGGTAACCAAAATTGATTTAGTAGCATATAAAAGTTCGTTGTCGTCATTTGCTAGAGCCATCTGTATTTTACTAAATGGCTGCTCGCATTTCTCAACCTTGCAAACATATGCAACAGAACAATTCTTTTCAATTAAATCTGCTAGTCCGGCTTTCGCCTCTGCTTCATAAACTAAAATCTTGTTCATCTTAATTATTGTACACCTATTTTAAGCAACGCTTTGAATTAAATTTGCAAGAGAATCAATAAATTGTTTATTTTCTCTATCGTCTGTAACTTTTATCTTATCTGTGGAAGCATAAATAGTAGTCATTTTTGTGTACTTTTCATCTTCCTCATGTTCTGTGGTTCTAATTTCCACAGACATTTCTTCCTCTCCCCATTTATACACATTTAAACTACTTAGGTTTTCTACTTCTTCTCCATTAAGAGTAAGGCTTCCAAGTTTTGTCTCTGAATCAAATTCCAAGTTAATCTTCATAATAAGTCTCCATTATCAAATCTGTATATATTTTAGTTTGGATGTCTCTCGCCTCTGCTAAAGTCAACTGCCTATCCAGGTCGTCCGAAACCTCTTTTAATGTTTGTTTGTAAAACATCGTAATTCCGTGCATACCTGATACGTCTTCTTGATAGCAAGCAAAAGCCTCTGCTACTGATTCGTTCGTAATATTTTCCATTGGCTCTAAACGCAACAGAATATCAAACTTTAGTTCTTCTGCCGCATTATGCTCTTCTACTGTCAACTCCCTAATATTGCTCTTACCAGTAGACTCCAATATAGGATTATACAACATTTTTGCTATCTTAGCTTGTGCGTCTTTAGCCCATATCTCTAAAGAAGCCTTACTTTTAGGTTTAAATGTCTTTGTCTTACGTTTTACTTTGTCTTTTGAAGTCTTTGGGCGACCCTGTTGAGGCTGGCCTTTTGGCTTAGCTGAGTTTTGAGGCTGTCTTAAAGCTATCGGCTTTTGACTCTTACCAAATTTTGGTTCTACACCCACTTGTTCAGGAGTTAAAGTTCCAAGTTGCAAAGCTATCTTCTCTAAGTCTTGTTCTGGTTCACCGTTTACATAAGGACCATATTTTGGCGGTGCAGTTTCCGCTTCAACAGCTTGATATTCAGTGTTAATACGAGACTCTTCAAGAGTATTATTGTGGCCGAATCTCTGACGCAACAATTCGTTGCTGATAAGATTTCTGTCTGCAAGTTGAACTAACAGGGCTTTTTCGCTGTCTGAATCGCCAAGGTCTGGATAATCAAACTCAATCTCAGCAGGTTCTGCAAATCCCATAGCTTCTTGGACAATAGCAATTTCTTTTTCCCAAAAACTAATAAGAACTTCTCTTGCATATTTTAGTCTTTGTATCAGCGTTTTTAAGGATATGAAGTTATTTGTTGTGCCGCCGCCGCCAAATCCCGTTAGAGATTGAGGAATACCCATGCCACCAAAAATATTGTTTAATGTTGGCTCATATTTAGCAGGACCTAAGAATTGGTGAACAGCAGTCTTTGATTCCAATAGTTCAATATCTGGCCCCCAAACTAAGTCTATCGTACCGCCGCCCACATGTTTTTTAAGCATTTCTTTTAATTTAGCGGCCATGCCAGGGCCTGGGGCGATACCGTGTTCTAGACTACCAAGCTTAAAAATACGAATGTTTGAGATAGCACCATCTAAAGCAGCAATATCGCACAACTTAAGCTTGTCTAACATCACTATGTCTTTAGCGATGGAATAGATAATTGGGCAAGCCCAGTTTTCCCAATCGTCTTTTTTGTAATGAAATACAAGAGTGGAATCTTCTGGAAGTGGATAAGAAGTGCCCTTTATAATAGCGTCTCTTATTTCGGCAGGGATATTTTTTAATACATCTTTTGTCTCTTCAGATTGTGTATTCAATGCCGCCATTATATTCTTAGGCATCTTAAAAGCATATCGTTTCTTATTACTGAATGTCGCCAACTTTCCGCCAACAACCTCTACGTTACAAGGATGTAAGAAATTATATTTGATAGGAATGTTGTTCTTTACAATATCGACTTCTTCCATCTCTAAAGCCGCCGATGTTTTAAATAGTCTCGCACGTTGCTTTAGATTAATATCTACGCTTTGTCTTTGTATGACAACATTAGCAACTCTAAATAGATAGTTTAGAAATCTTTCGCTTCTTTCTTTGCCTTCAACTTTTTTATACCAGTTCTTATAAAATTTCTCAATTCTTTTATCTTTATGAGAAAGTCGCACTCCTTGACAAGCAAAGTCACCCATCAAGTCTATGATGTTACGAATAATACCAACTTCTCTATAAATCTTGTCAGAATAAAAAATAATATCTTCTATTTTCTTCGGGACAGATTCATCTGGACGCATAGATTCATAGTGATAGCGAGCCAGCCCAGGTCGAGAAGAAGCATAAGGGTCAAGATCAGAATAAGGCTGACGACTTGATTCTGTATAGCCAAGTTCCGTCAAAGTTTCAGAATACGCCTCAAAAGCAATCTTTTTGCTTTCAGCGTTCGTTGAGTCCCAAGAAATGTAGTTTAGCTGAGAATTAGCATCTTGCGGATACTTGTTTCTATGATGTTGTTCTTTATTCATTTAATTCCATTGCAATTGAATTGTAAATCTATCGAATAATTATACACTAATTCCCGTAGAAAATTTGGTTCATTGTCTCACGATACCAATCCGGGGCGGTCACATAAAGGGTGTTGTCGTTCACCTCTACTTTTTCATCATCAACTATAAGTCCGCCAAAGCCATAAACTAACTGGCTTTTTTGCTGACGCTTTTGGCGAGCCACCATATTTGCCATCAAAAGAGCAGAATATCTATCTTTTCTCATTCTGCCCTTTTTACCCTCTTGTGTCTTGTATTCTGGAGTATCCCATCTATCTCTATTATTAACGCCAGTTCCCGTTTTAGTTACAACAATACTAGTAAGCTCATCTTTTAATTCTTCAATTTCAAGAACACAATCCTCAAGTGTTTCGTACAAACTAATTGTCTTTCCTGGGTTTTGTTCTTCAAACTCCCTGATTTTTGCAGCATCTTCGGCGTTTGCTAGTTCTAGAGACATAGGATCAAATCGTGGAAATAACAAGGTTTTATCTTCTAGGTCTTTTTTCATACCGTGATTAGCCTCAGAAACCCACGCATAATTAGAAAACTGAATTGGATAGATGTAATGGTGTCCAGACTCAAAATCTGTATCTGCTGGTTTTTCTTTATCTATGATGGGCCAAATTTGAACCTCTCCAGCGAACATATTTCTTTTATCGTGTAGGGCTTCTATTACAGAAATACCACCACCCTGGGCGTCTATAGCTATATCTTCACAAGGAAACATGGTCATTAAACTGCGGATTTTTCTTGCACAATAAGCATAGAAGTCATCTTCTTTAGTTAATTGGGCTTTCTTTTCCTTGTTAAACTTTTTACGGTTAGTTGTCCAGCAATATACGATTCTTGAATGTTCTTCATACATTTCTAAAACAACAATAGAGAAGTTGTCTACTTCTGAAGCTGGGTCAACAGCAATTACATATTTCTTATCTGTTCTACCCTTTGTTGACGGATTAAACACACTTGGACACCACATAGGCCATCCTGGGGCACC
>JACCDG010211078.1_pt1 | contig 19558 bp, 5 predicted proteins | sample 7442471 | NCBI WGS metagenome assembly JACCDG01 (sample SAMN15323444, study PRJNA562643) | freshwater metagenome | isolation source: river surface water | place: USA:Blue River Watershed | collected 2017-08-17 | reverse complement strand
TCTACCTCGCCCAGAATCGTATTCAGTACGCTCTCGGAAACTCCGTAAGCAATCTGGTGAGCCAATACCCGATCTTCACCAACTTGCTCCAACAATACTACAACAACGGATTCTATCAACAACTCGTCTATAACAGCACGGCATTCCAAAACTTCATCGCGGCATATCCCCTCAGTATCGTCTTTAATGCCTTTAGTTTTAATGCGAATATCATCTCTTTCCTCGCGTACAATGGAGATTTGACCGATTACTTCATCGCCAACTCGTCAGATATCTACTACTTCCTCAATAACCTCGATACTCAGAATCCCGCAAATAACTTAAATGATGTTCTCTTGGCAAACGACTTGAATCGTCCCCTCAATCAGAGCAATGCGACCATCCTCTATACCTTCCTCACAAACTACTTCAAGAATACTTTAGCCAACCCTGTATACTCCGTTCTCAATAACTTGTATCAGCAATTGTACGAGAAGAACGTCTACCTCGCCGATCTTCAAGTACGGGGAGTTCTCTCTTTCGTCTATCTCAATAGCCGTCTCTACCAAAACTATTCAGGAGCTTATCCTCTCTTCCCTAACTTCCTCAACATCGTCGCGGCAAATCCCAATATCCTCACCTTCCTCGCCATCAATCCCACTTTCCTAACTACCCTCTCCACCGACACAGCCCTCAATACCTCCTTTGGCAACTCCTACATCTACCGCTTCTTCCTTTATACCTACACCGATCTGACCCTCGCCCCTCCCTACACCTTCACCATCACCGACCCTCTCACCAACCTCTACACCTTCACCCAAAAGTTCTCGACGACCTTGTATGCTCAGCTCGTCCCACTTACGGGAAATATCTACTCGATTGGAACGACGACGGCGCTCACGGATTTGATCAATGCGAATCCAAAGTTGAACATTCTCCTCAATCAACTATATAACCGCATTCCGGTCGGGACGGGCACAAGCACAAGCACGACAACATATACTTATCTCTATTACACAGCACTCTACCAAAACAAGTATCTGGTGGAACTGCTTTCGGGAACAGGCGTAGATGTAACAACGCTCCTCAACAACATCTACCTCAATCCCAATATTCTCCTCTTCCTCGCAATCAATCCAGACCTGATCATTGCTCTACTTGAAGATACAACCTCAACACTCCTTGCTACATTTAACGCGGTTTCAGGAATCACCTCCCCCAATGTCAACCTCTACACTCTCCTCCAACCCCTCCCCGACTTCCAACCTTTCATCCTGAGCCAAAATGAGTTGTACATTCAAAACTTTGATGTATTGCGGGATTTGAAGAATCAGTTTTATCTACACGAGTTTTATATCCATAAATTACTTCCCATCGATGTAATCAGCGTCCAGAACCAGACCTACCACTTCCGGATCTACACCAATCCACTCAATCAATTTATGGAATACTATTATGAGAATGTCTATGTACCCAATCCTTTCGGAATCATCGGGAAAAATCCAAATTTGCTCAACTATCTCTTCTTCCATCCTTCGCTCCTCCAATACTTTACAAATCACCCCAGTTATCTCCAATCCTATGCATATCTCCCAGATCTCTCCCTTCCCACTACCGACCTATCTGCCTTTACCACACAATTCTTGTCAGATATTGAACAACCCATCGGCATTGAGATGATTGCCTATGATGATGCGTTTGACACACTTCTGCTCGAATCTCGCGATACAACGGTTTTTGAGAATGATCTGATCGTCTTGCTCAATCAGAATCCGACATTGGGGGCATTGATTGCCCAGAATTACAACTATAACTACTCCCTCTCGGAGACTCTCAATTTCTACCTCTACCATCTCACTTCCCCCAATATCATTCAACTCCTCTCCACCGATGTGTACGGACCGACTCTCCTCAACACCATCTACGCAAATCCCAATCTTCTCGTCTTCCTCACCAACAATCCCGATTTGGTCAATTATCTCAATAACTTCAACAATGAGATCACCACGGTTACTGGACTTACGGGAGTCGCCATTCCTACAACCAATCTCTATGACTTGTTTAACGGAAATGCAAACTTCTCTCTTTACCTCAATACGATCAATCAAATCCTCTTTGATGGATACAAGATTTTTGTAGATCTCTTCTCTCAAGGTTATAACAAGAATATCTACTATATCGCATACAAGAGCAGTGACGCCCTCATCACCCTCATCTACAACTCTCTTCTCTACACGGTACCCACTCTGATCGATATCTTTGAGACGAACCCAAACCTTCTCCTCTTCCTCTCCCAAAATCCCCTCCTCGTTGATTACCTTAACTCGAGTATGATTGATCTTCAGAGATTCGTATCCTATGACGCCCTCGTGTACCCCATCACCGACATCTACTCCCTCGTAGTGACTCAGCTCTCTTACCTCAAGCCATACCTGAGTCAGATTCCGACCGGACTCGGGAGCGGCATCGGTACTACACCCTCCTTGATCACCCTCCTCGACCAGAATGCCGCTCTTGCTGGGCTAATCAACCAGAATTACAATCAAAATGTCTACTATATCGATCTCTATAACAATCCTGCATTGGTTACGCTCTTGACCACATCTCAGGCCCTTCGCACTGCCGTCGGTTACAACAACAATATCCTTCAATTCTTGGCCTTCAATCCTGGAATCCTTGCCGATTTTGTCGCCGTCCCTGCGGACTTGACCACCTTCCTCACCAACAATGGCATCCTCGATCCGCTTACCAACCTCTACGATTTCGTGGTGACATACCTCCCTGCCCTCGCTCCTCTTCTCAATGAGAGTCTCACTGGAATCTATAGCACAATTGGGACAACGGATGCACTCACGGCTCTCCTTACGGCGAATCCCAAACTCTCGGATCTGATCAACCAGAATTACAACGGGAATATCTACTACTTGGACTTGTTTAACAACCCGGATTTGGTCACTCTTCTCTCCACGCCGTCGACTCTCATTGCCGTCTCAACTGCACAAGTTCTTTTGGGGAAGATCTACAAGAATCCCAATATTCTCAATTACTTGAATAACAATCCCCTACTGGTTGCCGATTTCTTGAATACGGCTAACTCAAACTCTTTTGAGCAGTTTGTGGGATTGACCGATCTCGATTCGCCCCTGGTCAATATCGATGACCTCGTCAAGTCATCCCTTCCCAACCTCGTCAAGTATCTCTCCCAAGTCTCCATCGGTCTGAATAGCAATGTCGGTACTACAACCGCATTGACCACGCTAATTGAGGGGGACCCCACAGTGGCGATCTACGCAAATGTGCAGAACTATATTCAGAATTTATACTATACGGGTCTTTACAAAGTGGCTGATTTGGTGACATTGATTACAGAGAATCAGGCGACATTTGATCAGTATATTGCACAGAACCCTAATATTATCAACTTCTTGGCATCGATGCCACGTCTCTGTGCGGTTCTCCTGCAGAGTTCTGAGAAGTTGGGTCTCTTCTTCCAACTTCCGGATATCAATTTGATGAAGACGAATATCTACGACTTGATTGTGCAATCCTCGCTCTATGGCGACTTGAACACAACGGCCGAGATGCTCCGATACAACTATTACGAAAAGAGTATTCCCCAGTTCTACAATGACTTCCTCTTTGAGAGCTCCTTTGCGGTAACAGCTGTTTCGGACTTTATGTACTACGGTCTCGCAGTCTCCCTTCCGAATAGCGCTGAACTCTTCCGCCTCAATCCCAATCTGATCAACTTCCTCCGTTACAACTATCTCCTGACGCAACAGCTCAATCTCGAGTATCTTCGCGGTTATGATTACAATATGGTCAATATCTTGAGCCTACCCGAATTGGTCGATCCCACCGTCGATATCACTACCGTCGTCACTGCTTACATCAATTCCGATCTCAACGTAACTCTGACACTGGGACTCTTGAACGCAGCGCTTCCCAAAGCAGGTCTCGCATCCGGCTTGGGGACCACAACGGACTTGACGGGTCTCTTGGCGGCCGCTCCCAAGCTCGCCTCATTGACTGCGGAAAATTATAATGACAATATCTACTACAAGGCACTCTATTACAATTCCTATTTGGTCTCTCTCCTTCTAACGGATCTTGGATCGAATGGCGGGAAGCTCCTATCACTGATCTACGCGAATCCGCTGATCCTCACCTTCCTCGGATCAAACCCAAAACTGGTTACCTACCTCAATCAGAATATAAGCCAGATCCCCGTAATGACCGGAAATGTCGACTTGTACACCAGCAATACGAATATCACGGATACTCTCCTCAATACATCTCTCGCAAAGTATCTCAACCTTCCTGTTCTCTCGCTCTCCGCCAAGTATCCCCTGATCGACGCAATCGTCTCCCAAACCTACAACGGAATCAATGATCGCGGGAGCACCTTGAGCAACAAGAATGCCTATTACAATGCTCTTCAGAATCCCTATGTATCGTACCTGATCTATAATGGAGCATTCCTCAGTGAGACGACAACAAGTACCAATATTCTCGACTTGATTAAGACGAATATCAACATCATTCTCTTTTTATACAGTAATTTGGAATTGACCAAGTATCTCATCTCAAATCCCGCGGCCTATCAACAATTCATCAACTTGCCGAACTTGGGTGTGGTGACAAGCAATATTACCAACATTGTGACTCAGAGCGCACCCGCGCTGAGCATCTACCTAAACACGGGGCTTAAGGCTGGCGGACTCACCAGCGGGTATGGAACAACAGCGACCTTGACAACGCTCTTGACCAACAACACAATCCTCAATCAGATCGTTTCGAGCAATTACATTGAGAATATCTACTATATCAACCTCTACAACAATCCCGATCTGGTCACTCTGATCAACAGCAGCACTTCACTCTTGCAATACATCTATACCAATCCGAATATCATCAACTTCTTGGCGACAAATCCTTTGCTCATCACCTATATGCTCTCCAATAGCGCATTTGTAACGGCGTTTAATGCGATTTCCGAAGTGGGAACCAACTCGACGAACTTGGTATATCAAGATGTTCTCTATCAGATCTTGTTGGGGACATATACCCTCTTGCCACAGCTGATGGCACAGATCTACAACTTGCTCCCGAGCAAGCCGAATATCTACAAGCTGACCCTGGCCAGCTCCCTTCCGATCCTCGAGTTTATCTACTTTGCAATCCAGAATGTACCAACCAAGAACATCGTAACCGAAGTGATTTACGGAAATCCCAACTTCATCAACTTTATCTACGATAATCCCAATTTGGTCGCTTACTTTACGCAGAACTTATCCGTCTTCCAGAACTATATGACCTTGAGCGGTCTCAATTCCCCGATTGTCGATTTGTATGAGTTGACGATCTACTTCGGCACTCGCACCGGGAATAGCGGAATCGTTGCCCAGCTTAATCAGAAGCCCTTGATTGTTGGTATCAACAGCGGCATCGGAACGAGCCCCACCTTGACGACTCTCATTGAGACGAATGATTCACTCAAGTCTTTGATCAATCAAAACTATAATTTCAATATCTATTACACCTACTTGATCACCTATCCCAAGGTGGTGACACTTATGGAGTTTAATTTCAATCTTCTCTACATGATCTATCAGAATCCAAATATCATCACTTTCTTAGGGAATAATCCCAAGTTGGTCGATTACTTTTTATCCAACAAATATGCAATTGCGCTCTTCCTCTCCATTCCCAATGTGAACAATCCGATGTATGATCTCTACGCCTTGGTAGAGGCCTATGACCAGACCACAACGAATGATGCGGCGATCTTCCAATCGCTCCTCAATCGGTCGATGTATGTCTTGCTCGGCTCTTATCCAGCCCTTGAGAATATCGTCCTCCAGTTTACCCAAGGTATGGACATTGTGAACCCCGTCTTTAGTACTCTCAACTACCAGATGAACAATACATACTTCTACACAATGAGTACCAATCAGTCGCTTGTTGATTTCATCTATATCAATCTGAGCAATTCTGGGTTACCCAATATTATCAACAAGATGCTGAAGAACCCCAATATCATCAATTACTTGGGCGTGAGCGACCTCACTCTCTTCAATACCTACATCAATACCTATTACAAGGATGTGATCTCGAATCCCTTGATCGAAGATCCCGCGAATGATATCAATGAGCTCAATATTCCGATCTTCAACCCCAATCCCACCTACTTTGAGCACGCGTTCTACAACAAGACTCTCTTTACCGTCGCTTCAGAGAATGCCTATTATCATAATGCAATTGTGAAATTTTTGAATATCCGAAAGATTATGCAGCAGCGGTATCTCAGAAAGATGTATGAGTATAATATGACTTACACATCGGAGAGCATTTCTGCGAATCAGCAGATGCTCTATATCCTCAATACCGGTGATTTCCCCTATCTCAGCTATCTGAGCGGATTGATCCCCAATAATGCGAATGTGATCAATTTCTTGGTCAATAACCCGCTGTTGATGGCTCAGTTCATCGCCGTCCCTTCCAGCTATACCGGGTTTACCACTCTGGTCAACAACGTATTCACCTACTCCGACATTGAAGCGGATATCAATCTGAACCGTCCTGCACTCGCATCATTTTTATCTATAAATACTATTTATGCATCTCTTGGAGCGAGCGCCCAGGAATTGCTCGATCAAAAGTACAACAATGCGATCTATCGGAATGTGGTATATAGTAATCTCGGTGTACAGGAGTTGCTTTCGGCCTCCACCAACTTCACCTCAGCGATCCTCGTCAATCCCAATCTCCTCCCCTTCTTCCACCGCAATCCGGCTCTGGTCGAGTTCTTTAAGCTGAATGGGGATGCGCTCACTTCATACCTTGCCGATCCAGCGATGGCCTCACCCATCACCGATCTTTGGGTCTACACTGCCAGCCTTCCCGCTTATGCACCTTACGTAAATGAGTACATCCCTCTTCCGATCACATACACGAATGCAGGAATTGCGGCAGTGACGGGGACATATCCAGATATGGCGACGCTCTTGGGACAGAGGTATATTGGCAATTCCGAGACGAATATCTACTATGACAATATCTACTACAATGGGAACTTGGCGTCGCTCTTGGTCGCTTATCCAAGCATCGTTTCTCAAGTTACGGCGAACCCGAACATTATCAATTTCTTGTCGAAGAATTGTGCCAATCCCGTCTCCTCGGGTGTGACCTCTCTGGTCGATTACCTGTTGGCAACGCCTGGAGATGTTCCGGTATTCGTTGCGCTATTGGCTGGGGCACAACCTACGACAGACTTATATACGGTGATTGGGGGATCGCCCCTCTTCTCCCCCTATTTGACAATCAACAACATTCCCCTTTTGACGTCGAGCCCCCTCTTCACGAATCTGGAGGCCTTAGTGAACCAGAGTTACAACAATGACATCTACTTTAACGCATTCAATGAGGCGAATGGAATCTATGATTTCATCAACTACGTCTACAATATCTTCATCACATCGCCGGCACCACAGCCCTTCCGCAATATCTTTATTCTGCTCAACAACAATCCGAATATCTTGCTCTATCTACGGGAGAATCCGGGGATTGCACCCTACTTGACCAATCCGGCACCTGCCAACTACGCCGATTGCGTCCAGTTTATGAACATCCCCGCGATTGACAAGCTCTTTACCAATATTGAGTACTCGATCCAGAATACGGCATACCTCAACCCGACTCCTCTCCCTCTTCCGGCTTACACCACTGCGGACTTGACCCTCCTTTTGGCCAATAATCCCCAGTTGAAGAAGATCATTGATCAGAACTACAACTCGAACCATTATTACAACGTTCTCTATAAGAATCCGCTGGTAGTACAGTTCCTCCTGATCAATACGTTTGAGTATGCGGCATTGATACCCCTGGTCGTTTCGAACCCGACACTGATTAACTTCTTTGCAATGTATCAGGACTTGGTCTTGGCAATGATTACCAACGTCAACAACTTCCTCACGTTTAAGGCGATCATTGGTATTAATATTGCATCAAATAATTTGATCCAGTTAGTGGGATCAACCTCGCTCTACATCTATATGAATACACAGTATGATTTGGTGTTGCTCAACAACTCGGTTCTGAGGAATTTAATGGATCAGCCCTACAATGAGTCGATCTATTACAAATCGATGAATCAGCGGGTGATCGTCTGTAATCTGATCCAGAAGTACCAGACTCTCGGGGTCTCCCCCTCTCTGGTGACTGACGTGATCCAACTCAACCCGAATATGATCAACTTCCTCGCAAAGAATCCTCTACTCACTGCAGAGCTCTATGCGAATGATGCGCTCTATATCGGATCTTTCATCAGCTTGTTTGGTACGTTTGCCGCACCGAACGCGAATAACTATCCCTATACGGACTTGTACGGGCTGGTGGCAGGAGTTCCTGCTTTGGCGCCCTTCCTCTCACCGACTGAGCCAACTCCTGTCTATGGAACACCAGCATTGAACAATCTCCTCGATGCTTACCCGATCTTGAAGGGAATCGTCTTCTTCCAGACCTACAATGAGTACATCTATTACAAGAATTTGTATAATGTACCTCGTCTGGTGGACCTCTTGAGTGATCCAGTGGCGGGACCCCTTCTCGTCCCCTTGATGTATACCAACCCAAATATCATCAATCTATTGAGCTATTCACAGTTTATGATTGAGAAGTTGATTGCGGATCCCTCCCTCGTCACCGAGTTTGTGACATACGCAACTGGGAAGAATCCCACTTATCCTGTGGGAAGCGCAAGTGGGCCCAACAACTATCTATTTAGTATGAATGCGTTGTATAATGGAACGGGTCCGGGGAGCGGTGGCACAGGGCAACTCTGGAAGTATGTCAATACAGCATATCTGGGATACGGAACTTTGGGAACGGGTCAATTTGAGATTCAGCCACTCGCCTACTCCTTCAATTTGATTAATAACATCGCCATTATCCCTTACAATGAGGATCTCTTCTATCGCGCCGTTTACCAAAACAAAGCCGTTGCAACGATGAGCTACCAACTGACAACGGATTACCTAATCAACTTACTTGGATATATCAACAAGAACTACAGTGCTGCAGGGTTTATTACAGCAATCTCCTATAACCCGCACATTATGACCTTCCTTGCGGACAATCCCTATTTCGTCTATAAGATGAAGTACGATACAGATATTACGGAGCTCTTTATCTATGCGCCCACGGTGGGTCTATGCGTCACGGATCTCTACAAGTATTACTATAATACGATTCCTGGCGCACTCCAAATAAGCAGCGGACTTTTGGCGGAGACAGGGACGTTGTATACGGTATTTAATCGAAGTGATCGCCTTCGATATATGATGTTGCAAAACTACAATTACGCGATCTATTACAGCTCGGTGATGGGATCGCTCACGGTGGACAAATCGCTGCTGATCCTTCAATTCCTCATCTTCTTGATTGAGGGAGGTGGAGGGGCGTATACCCTCTTCGTTGACCAGATCTGTAGTAACCCGAATATTCTTCTCTTCTTGGCGAATAACATCTATATGGTTCAGAAGATGTTGGAGAATCCTGCCGGCCTGATACCGATCTTTATGACCAATCCCCAGATCCTTGATATGAGCTACAACCTCTTGGATGCGGTGATCTCAACCCCATTGGAGGCATTCTTAGATGCAAATGTCCGGGCATTGCTCACGGCACCGGGATCGGAAAATGCCGAGGGTGTCAATACCCTCTTGGAGTTGTTGATGGTCCAGTACAACAATAACATTGTTCCTCCGGCGGGTCGTGGGTCACTCGCCCCGGCGCTTCCTCAGCCAGATTACTATATGGTCCAGCTCTATTATGATGCTTTGGTGAAGTGGCCTCAAGTGGCGGCCCTCGTGGTCTATGCCCTTTCGGAGAGTGCCAAGTACGTGAATGACTTGACCTTCAATATGATCGATTATCCACAAATGATCAATGAAGTGCTCAACTACAATCCAAATGTACTCGGATTCCTACAACATAACCCAGGTGTAGTCCAGTACTTGCTGACGCCAGTGGAGGTGCTTCCGGGTGTAACCCAGACGCCGCTCTATCGCTTCCTCAAGATGCCGATTATCAAGCTCCCATACAAGGATATTACGCAATACATTTTGGGGTCACCCGAGTATGCGGATTTTGTACCATACTTGGATACAGTGATCTATGTTCCCACGGAACTGGCCTACTTGAACAGTCAGACAGTGATTAACTCGAATCCCAACTTCTATGAGCTGGTCAATCAGAACTACAATTCGGGAATTTATGCAGTCAATCTTTTCAATAACACAAATCAAGTGATTACGCTCTATATTGCGAATACTGGATCGCTTCTCTTTGATCTCACGTACACCAATCCGAATGTGATCAACTTCTTTGTCTATTACCAGCAACTGACCCGATATCTCAACAACAATCCATCGAAGATCCCCGTCTTCATCAACATTCCAGGAATGACGAATGTGATGGCGGATATCTATCAGACGATTTTGGACTTTGGCTCATCGTCGCTCCTCTCGAACTTCTTTACGACCTTCTTGGAGGGGAACTCCAATCCGATCTCCTATCACTTGAATGAGCTGCTCTACGCCTATCCAGAGCTCTATATCCTCTTCAATGCCAAGAACCGTTATGATAATATCGTCTATGACTCGATGATCAATACGATCTTATTTGTGAATGAGTATGTGGAGTTCGCGTACCGGTATCCGTATATAATGGCACAGTCGCTCAAGTATCCGGCTCTCATCCAGTACTTATCGGCAAATAGCTATGGAGATGATTCATTGGTGCGGATAATGGAGTCGACGCCTTGGAGACAAATCTATGATATGGAGAAGTTGACGGGGAACTTGACCTATGTCCGCAATATGGACACATTGATGAATGAAAACTACAACCTGAATCCCCCGAAGCAAAGCGTAGGGGATGCAAGGTTGCAGGAAGTCGTCAATCAAGGGTTGTATGGAAAGGTATTTTACTATAACACCGTATACGGGTCAATCTCACGATTCATTACGGATACGGGTATCTTCACGCCGATCTTGACAAATATGAACATCTTGCTCTTCATCTACAACAACCCGAGACTCTTGGAGTTCTACTATAGCCCGGCGGGTCAGACGAATGTATTGACAACAAATGCGAGATTCCAATATCTCTTTGGCCTGTGTACATCTCCAGTGACGGATATTACGGCGGTTTTCCAGGCAGATCCTGTCTTGGTCTACTACCTGAATGGATCCTTAGTACCGGGTGGATTGGGAAGCGGAGTTCCACCCAATCCGGCCAATACGAATCTCTTACCGTTGATCAATGGGAATCCAGAGTTGAATACTCTCATCTCACAAAACTACATATTTAACTTGTACTACTTGGAGTTGAACAACAGCCCGATCTTGACGAATCTCTTGTACTTGAATCCGGCTCTTTTGGCGAGGTGCTATGAGAATCCGCTGATTATCAACTTCTTGTATGAGAATCCCGCTCTGGTGATCTTCTTGTACAACAGTAAGGTGTGTAACAGGGATTATGTCGATCTGATCACGACAAACCCAACGGCGGGGCAGATCTACACGGATCTCTTTGCAAAGTATGAGAAGAGCTCGCTTCAGCCCTACTTGGATGCAACGAAGTTCGTCCCGAACCTCGCGATGAAGACGTTCCTCGATCTACCGGAACACGCAACGATCAAAGAGATCGTCTATCAGCAGTATAATGCGAACATCTACTATAACTCGATGGCGAAGAGTTGTCAGTGGGGAGCGGGGATGTTGTCGTTGATTACGAAGTATCCGAATATCATCAATTACATCAACTTGAATCCGAACATCATCAACTTCTTGGGACAGAACCCGAAGATGGTTGACTTCTTCAAGTATTACTATGGCGATAACATCAGCAATATGATCTTCTTCTATCAGCTCACCTCGACGGTCAACCCGGCTTCTCAGACCTCGTATGGAATCATCGACTCGACGACGATCCAGAGCGCGTCGAATCCGATCATTGATCTCTATAAGTTCTATTATCAAAAGTTACCACAGTATCTCAATAACAATCCGAACAACCTTGGCTTTACGAATGGGTTTGGATCGACGGCGGCGGTGAATACGCTGCTTTCCCGGAATGCGCCCCTCAAAGCGCTGTGCGATCAGAATTACAACTACAATGTCTACAAGCTCTTCTTGTTGTTCAATGCGACACTGACGAATACTCTGCTGAAGTACCCAGAGATTCTCTTTTACTTTGTCTATAAGAACCCGAATATGATCAACTTCTTGTACTTCAACACGGCACTCGACCAGGAGTTCCTCAACAATCCGGCTTATGTCGCGTTCTTCATCACGTTGACTTTCTGTCAGAATCCGGTGACGAATCTCTTTGATGCGATCTATCAGTATGATGTGAATCATCCGACGAATCCGATCAAGTTGTCAACCTATCTCGAGAAGACGATGTACTTGGATCTCCTCGGATACATCGGACCAGACTCCTTATTGGTTGGGTAAGCATAATTATAAGATTTTATACATAAAATCATATCATTCAATGGATGATATGATTAGATGGATCAAAAGATTGGATGGATGATATGATTGGATGGATCAAAAGATATGATCTATAAAAACTCCGGATGGATCAAAGATTATAATATCCATTGATTGTAGAGAGAGAAAGATGGGTTTCATTCATTCATATGGTGGTGCGATGTCGATGTTGCGTTCGATTCGTAAGGGAACGTGTGCGGGAAAGTGCCGATCGATCTGGATTCGAAACTTGAAGTATGCATTAAAGACAAAGACGAATCCGCTCAAGTTAACGGCGGAGGAGAGAAAGAGTCTAAAGGCGGAGATCAAGGCTCTTTCCGGAAAGCGGATCGAGAAGAAGGGACCTCGCCCCAGTCCTACGGTATCGGCTACCAAGAACTGCGGTAAGAAGATGCGCGGAAATGATGGAAATATGTACATTTCTAAGCCTAACAAGAATGGAGTTTGCCGTTGGGTAAAGGTTGCGAAGAAATAGATTCGATTGTTACTGTAAATGGTAATAAAATCATATGATCAAAAAGATGATATGATTTGAAGTAAATAGAACACGACTTGACTCAGATTTTGATGATTTTGCCTTACTACCCCCTTTACTCTTTGTGAAAATACGGAAAAACGGTAAAACCCTCATTTTTATGCAAAAAATCTATTACCACATATGGTAAGATGGATGAGATGCAAAATACCCGGATTTTTCGAGTTATCCCATCTTTTTCAAAAAGTCAATTTAGATGGATCAAAGGATTTGATCTATCAAAAGAGGGTCTTGAAGAAAAATCTCTTTACAAGGAATGAGGCAGAACCCTTCAAAACTAAACAGTGATCGATTCGGAAGAGTCGGAGGGATCAAGGTGGAGGATAGACATCATCGTTTCGCACTTCTCGGGATCGACGTCGTTATACTGGACTTTCTCGCTCAGATAGGCGGAGTAAAAGATGTTCTTGTCTGCCGAGAGAGTTCCATAGATCTGGATCATCTTGGTTGCCATAAACATCACGTTGGTGACGTAGGTGGATGTGGTCTGATTACCGGCTCCGTATTCATATACGACAAGACCACTGAGGATTGTGTTGAGAATGAAGAGGAGGAAGGCGACGCGCCCGAATATTTTGTAGAGACGATTGATCATATGAATGCGTTTGAAGCGAACGGGAGAGAGTTTCTTGAGAGCTTCGCCGACACTCTCATTGTCGGAGGGCTTGCTTTTGGAGACGTCAAGATAGTTGATCAGCATATTTTCACGCTGAATCTCGATGAGGTAGAGGGTGAAGAAGGCACCGAGGGTGATGAAGTTGACGGTAAGACCGGTGGTGTAGAGATGGTTGGGAGAGTTCATATTTTCAGAATAGGTACAAATGTGATCTCCACATTGTTGGGGGACGAAGAGGATGAGGAGAGAGGAGACGAGAACACGATATAGCTCGACGAGGAAAGAGGCAGTGGCGACGAGCTTTTGTTGAGTATCCTGCTGACTGAGTAAGAGGATCAACTCATCAAAGAATCCCTCTTTGGGTTGGATATACTTGCTATGATCTAGATGATCGGGGAGATCAGTGGATGGAGAAGATGGATCAATGGGGTGATCCGAAGAGACTTGAAGAGAGTCATTTGATTCTGTCCGGGTCTTTGTATGAGCCTCAGTAGTAATGATGGTACTTTCGGAAGAGAGAGCAAGGGATTCTTGGGGATCACGCACTTCGATGAGTTCAAGATGCTTCTCGAGATGATCCATCTGGGACTCGATCTTCTCTAACTCAGTTAGCTGGTCTACCTTGGAATCCATTGGGAATGTGATAGAGTAATCTACTATTGAATGATATAATATAGTATTGGTTACTATATTATGGTAGGACATGTGTTAAATTATCTCTATTTATCTAATATATCGTACATAGTGAAATTTAAGAAATGTATCATACAAGTTATGTACGGTAATACGGATTTACACCGCTTTACTGTTTATCGACCCACTGGGCGTATCACAGTAATATATTTAAGATCTTCTCATATAGTCTGGTCGATCTTCACCACGGACCAAACACATAAGAAGTTTTAGATGGTTAATAGAGCTGTTAATATCTCTTTGCCAACACATTGCACACTCGTTGGAACTACAACGGACAACCTGATGACAGCGAGATAACTCTAAATTACCCTCTTTTGTTTGCTTTGGAAGCTTAATCTTTGTACAGCGATTACCACAACAAGAACAGCTACGTGATGTACCATATTCATCAATCGATACAACTTTTGCATGACGTTGAAGCTCTTTTTGAATCCTTTTAACAGGTGCTGTTGGATGTCTTTTGATCATCCCATCTTGGCGACTCCAATCACCAACTCCAACACAGCATCTCTTCTCTCCTCCTGTCAATCGCTTACATAACTTGGTTAATGCAGATCTGCTATGTATATATGTCTTAAACCTCCACTTACGAAACCCCTTACTTGCGCTAAATGAAAATAAGTAATCGCAGTTTTTAAGCACATATGAAAGACGATCCATATATGTATCTACGTTTGTTGTCATGAAGCTTGGCATATCCTTGATGATTTTAGCATATTCTGGATTTCGACTTCGAACATTATTGTTCCAATGAAGCTGTTTTCTCATCTGTGCCATATGACGATATTCGGCGGTAGATATCTGGACAAACTTGCCTGTACTTGTATGTGCTGTAAGTACATAGTCTACACCTGGATCCGCGCCAATAAAACAATCATAGTCGTTCTCACATAATTTCGCAGATATATGAACTTCAGGTAAAATACTCTTTAGGCGTTCCATCTTAATGGTTGCCGAATACCCATTCGTTGAGATCTCATACGAAAACTTACGATTTGATGTCTCATAACGATCAATGTTAAAGAGAGATCTCCATATCTCGTCCTTGTTCTCATTAAAGGTATCTAAGTTGAGTTTCTTGTATCCTACAAATGTAACACCTTTGTGCTTCTTCATGATATTACGCAGAATCTGTTGTAAACAAGATCCACCAAGAGTTATATGAGAGAACACAAAGCCTCGTTTAAGTGGCAAGATCGTAAACGATCTTGCACCTTTCGTATTCTTTGGCTGTTCTTCCATAAAACGTAGTATATCATACGACTTCTGTAAAAAGTGATTGAAGTGAAGCTTGATTGAGCTTTCATATGGAGGGTATACTAACCAGTTTGCAAACTCAACCTGGTCATCCGACCGATCAGAATCGGTCTTAAACGCATGATTGATAAACTGCCACGCATCCTTTGTTCCTTTCTTGTACTTGAGACGGACATATTTCATCAGTCTCTTTTCGAAGTTAAAGATCAAATGATTATGACTGACTGTATTCATATCACGTGCAAGATATGATATCTTGTCTGCCATGTTCTCTTTGGTTGGTATAGTGTAGTTTGTCTCCGGTCGAAGTCTCTTGTACATTACAAGAGTTGCATCCAAATCACTATCTCCAGTATTCGGAGTAGATGATCTTTCACCTTTCTTCTCTACAACACCTGCACAGCACCGATAAAAGAAAGTCTGCTCTATTGACGGTAATGTTATGTTGTTGCTTAAACAACGAAGTATATGCAAATTTGCTATGTGATATGCTTCTAATCCAACTTTGTTAATGTTCAATACATACTCTTCAATGTTAGACCGTAGTATATCATTTTTACATAGTGTATTCCACTTAACAGAGATACACGTAAAATCTAATAGCTTGTTTCGAGCCTTTCTCTCAGCAACATCCGGCCTTGTTCTCTTCTTCGGGATATCACCAGGATCTGGTGGTATTGGATCATCATACATCATATTGAATGACGTAATATGATCACTATAATATAGATATTGAATTACCTTTATACAGGCAAATATATGCAATATTTATGTATAAAATAATCAAAGTATTACCATAGTACAGTAATGATACTTATGACTTTTATCTATGAAAAGATTGATCAACAAAATCTCCTAATGACAAGTTTACCTATTTTACCTAAGTAGGAGTTTCTCCTACTTACTTTTTTTACCCGGTTTTTTATGGGATAAAAACACAATATTATAACAGAGACATTGTGACATACTACTGAATATGGTAATATTTTTTTTATATTTTTTCAAATCAAAAATCTCCTACTTACTTTTTTTACTTAGTTTACCCAAAGTAGGAGATCCTCAGTTTTCAAATTTGCAAGTCCGCAAAAAAAGAGGACCCAAAACGATTTCGTTTGAGATTTTTTATTTCGAAGACTTTTCAAAACGAAAAACGAGAATCTCCTACTTTGGGTAAACTAAGTAAAAAAAGTAAGTAGGAGATTTTTGTTTTCAATAACATACTATGATTTTATTACTGAATCTGGTAATGCTATGTTATGACTCTTATATACTTATGAACTTTTATCCCATAAAAAATCGGGTAAAAAAAGTAAGTAGGAGAAACTCCTACTTAGGTAAAATAGGTAAACTTGTAAGTAGGAGATTTTTGAATTTAGTAAAGTAGTATAATTGATTGATATCAAACCTTATTACCAGTTATAGTAATGTTATAATACATTATGACTAAACATATACACATATTATGGTAGTAAATTCGTTCGGTTGGATAAAGTTTTTATCTATGAAAAAGTAGAATCATTACAACTCAGTTGACTCAATCTTTATTACTATACAATGGACTCTTCTTTGATTGAATCCCTATTATCTTCTACCTTCTTGAGGAAAGAACCGATAAGTGGTCTTCGAAACATAAGAGACTCTCGTAGAGATCCAGAAGGTATCAGGGACATGTCCACCGCAGGTGGCAGCCCATCATCAACTCTCTCTATGGAAGAATCAAACGGATTGATGACCGAGACCTTAGAATCTTTTACAATACCTAAAAGTTCAAAAAAGTGCAAGAAGTCTATCGACTCCACGCTCATGTCGCAGCAGATCGCTTCTCCCCAAGAGGGCGTAAAGCAAATTATAACTTTTTCTTCCATCTTAGTTGATCCAATTCAAGAGGATAAACTATCATCCATACCATCTGCTCCTCAACCTTCTTGGCAGATCGAAGATCTGCAGAAGGTTGCAGGGAGTCATCAAGTTCACGATGACTCTCTGCAACTGTCTAATCATTTTCAAGGAACCAATAAGGTAGATAGTATCAATTTATTACCATCAAACGAGCAGAGTGATGCACTAAAGACAGTTATATGTAGTTTACTTACAGGACATAAAGTGAATACTAAAGACCTTTCATTATGGTTACAACAAAAGCTTTTAAATCAATCTACTGATTTTGAAGGTGATGGTGAAGGCGACGGTGAAGATTACGGTGAAGCTGAAGGTGACGGTGAAGGTGACGGTGAAGATAATTTATACGATCGTGAGAATGAACAAGAAACTAAAAATGAGGCGGAACATTGTACTCTTATAGTACGGAACAGGTCAAATGAGTATCATATATGCCATCGATGTGCTTCCTACAAAACTCATTTTAGGAATGATATGGTCAAACATTTTGAACGATCTAATACCTGTCAGTCAAATCTGTACTATACCAAAGAGAAGGCTATCAATTATTCAATCTCGAAGAAGTATCTCTTTACATTCCCAATTGAGAAGCTTACATTGAATGACTATATCTTCATTATCCAGAACTACTCCGAGAGTTATAACGTGATCAATGAGGATTACCGTAATGAATCAGTAGTCAATAGTGCAGCAACTATACAGAGTTTAGTAGTCTCAAATAAGAATTATAAAAAAGGTATCAAGAAGGCACCGCGTACAAAGCGTGATGATGAGTATAATCAGAAGTATTATGATGAGAAGTCAGGGAAGTATGTATGTGACTTATGCAATACATCATATGCAAAAAAACAAAATTTGGAACAACATCAACGCTCTCAGACAAAGTGTATTATGCTTCAAAGACAGCAAATGATCTTAGAAGCAAACAAACAAGTTGCATTGAAGATAAAGAGCAAGAGGGAAGCAGATGCGATCGTTATGAATACATACATTACCAACAATACTCTCAATAACAACAATAGTATCACAAATAATCAGAACAACACTCAGAATCTGAAGGTAGAAGTACGTGATTTTATTCAAGATCGTTATGATGTAAGCCATATCAAACCCGCATACTGCGAAGAGAACAAAGACTTTTTTATCTATGACAAGTTCCTTGATATGGTAATGATGAATGATCAGAATCATAACATATTCTTTACAGATGATCGCAAACACGCAGTTGTCTATACTGGAAAAGAGTTTGTTTTAATGAAGTCGGATAAAGCAGGGTACTTCATGTTAGGTAATTTAAAGAAATGTATTGGTGAGGTAGTATGTGTGCAAAAAGAAGAGATTAAGACTCAACAACCGCAGATTGAACGATACTATAATCTTGTTGAAAGACAGTATCAGCAGGATACAACATTGCGGAGATATAATGTGGATACACACGAATTTTATAGTGATAGTATGTGTATAAACTTTCGTAATCGTGATGATAAACTACGTAAGATCATAAATAATGTTTCTAAACATAGTAGTTCAATTCGAGATACTTTAGACGCAGATACGATTGATGTAGCAAATATGCTTGTCTATGATCCCCCTATTCCAGATTATCAGTCTGCCCGAAACCGTAATCGTGATCTCAAAGACAAAGACTAACCACAACATACCCCGGTAAATCCCCACAACTTATATGTATTCTATAGATAGTACTATCTATACGATACCTATTACCAATGCCATCCTGTTCTGCCCCATCCTGTCTCCAGCGGCTCGGGACAATTACCTTAAATCCCAACGGTTCCCAAACGGCCTCTCAACAGTATACTTCCTACATCTACAACTCTTTCCCCACTCTCGCCAACATCGTCAATCAAGCCTACAACTATGACATCTATAAGAATGAGTTCGCAACCTCTCCCCTCCTCAACGGCTTTATCGGCTCTTTCGCCACCTACCTCAACGAGAATCAAGTCCCCTTCATCGACATCATCTATCGCAATCCCAACATTATCAACTTCTTCT
>JACCDG010959342.1_pt1 | contig 19567 bp, 20 predicted proteins | sample 7442471 | NCBI WGS metagenome assembly JACCDG01 (sample SAMN15323444, study PRJNA562643) | freshwater metagenome | isolation source: river surface water | place: USA:Blue River Watershed | collected 2017-08-17 | reverse complement strand
TTGTTTATGGTTGTAGCGCTTGCGACTCCAAGGGTGGGAGTTACCAGCGTGGGACTATTGGCGAATACAAGTGATCCGCTTCCCGTCTCGTCGGTTACTGCTGCCGCAAGGTTGGCGCTCGATGGAGTTCCAAGCCATGTTGCAACACCTGTACCAAAGGAGGTAATGCCAGTACCGCCAGATGCCACCGGAAGAGTTCCAGTAGTAAGAGCGGATGTTGAAGTGGCGTACAATGCGCCACCTGAAGTGAACGAGGTAAGACCTGTTCCGCCTACGCTCGTTGCTACTGTCGTGAAACCAGAACCAAGAGTACCAGAAGTAAGAGTTCCTACTGTAGTTATGCTGGCTTGACCGACATAAGTATTCTTTATGCTGAACTGAGTTCCTGATCTAGTGAGGGTGACTTCATCTGCAGTATAAGTGCCTGCACCTGAGAATTGCTCCCACAAGATTGGATCGGTGTCAAGAGTCGTGACCTTCTCCGTCTGCACCCATCCAGTGTTGTTGTACAGTGTTCCTGCAAGAACGAAGGCAAAATCGCCGCCAGCCCAGTCTGCGGCAACATTGCCGTCGCTGGCTCTTCTGAGTTCCCTGGCTCCGTAGCAGTAGTATATGCCGTTGTATTGAGAACCAAGACCGCTTGCATCTCCCTCATTCTTCACCAGAAGACGGCTGGCAGCTGATTCTGTCGTGCTTGCAGTGAACGATTGACCATCGGTAAAGGTGCTGGTGAGCGCAGTTCCACCCGTCCATGTGATTGCCTGTGTTCCAGAGCTGTAGCTTACCGTGGCGCCAGCCAGCGTAGAAAGTTTCGCAGTGGTTGCGGCATTAGCGGTGGCGTGCATGTGAAGTCCCTGCGCCACATCATCGACGTATTTCTTAGTGGCTGCATCGGTGTCAGCCGTAGGAGTCTGAAGATTTGTGATCTTCTTTGATGCAACGTCCACAGTACCAGTGCCATTGGGAACTAAGTTTATGTTTGTATTGGTTCCTCCAGCGGTAAAACTCAACGCTCCGGATCCGGTTATGCTTCCGGTTGTCGTGCCCGTTCCACCGTTTGCCACTGCAATTGTAGTACCGTTCCATGTTCCCGATGCAATGGTTCCAACGCTCGTGAGCGAAGAGGAGACAACACTTGATCCAAGGGCAGTAGCAGAAAGAATCTCTGTTCCGTTTATCTTATAGACCTTGGTGGAAGCAACGTTCATATCGCCGCTGGCAGTCAGGTTATGCCTTACGGTTGTCGTACCGCTTGAGTTGGATCCTATAGTTATGGTTGTCGCCACGCCTCCCAGGTTCAAGGTGGTGGCATTTGTATTGAATACAGTTGCTGTTCCTGTTGCAGATGTAGTTATGTCAGCGCCTGTCACAGCAAGATCGCCAGCAATAGTCACCGAACTGGCGGCATTTCCTATACTGACTCCGCTGGTTGCACCGCCACCTATGTTCACAGTGGTTGCATTGCCATTGAATACTGTAGCTGTTCCAGTTGATGAAGTAGTGATGTCGCCACCAGTAACGGCAAGATCTCCAGCGATAGTGACTGGACCAGAAGCGTTTCCGATGCTCATGCCGCTGGTCGCGCCACCACCGATATTGACTGTAGTAGCGTTTCCATTGAATATGGTAGCCGTTCCAGTTGAAGAAGTAGTGATGTCTCCACCAGCAACAGCCAAGTCGCCAGCGATGGTTACTGCTCCAGCAGCGTTACCTATGTTCATTCCGCTGCTTGCGCCACCACCGATGTTAACGGTAGTCGCATTGCTATTGAATACAGTTGCAGTGCCAACAGACGATGTCGTTATGTCTCCGCCTGTAACCGCAAGATCTCCAGCAACAGTAACTGCGCCAGAGGCATTGCCTATGCTTACTCCGCTGCTTGCTGCGCCTGCGATGTTTACAGTCGTTGCATTGGTATTGAACAAGCTTGCGGTGGCTGCAGATGTGACGAGGTCGCCTCCGTTTACGTTTATATCACCAGCAAGAGTAAGGGTATCAGTAGAGGCATTGTAGGTAATTCCATCGCTATCTGTCTTGACAGATTGAGATCCTGATGTTCCAGTGGTGAAGTTTATGTATGCAGTCGTGGAAGTATCATCATTGGAAACGCTTACGGTGGTGGCAGTTCCCGCATCAGCCCATGACAGCGTTCCCGAGCCATTTGTGGAAAGAACCTGATTGGCAGATCCGTCAGCACCCGGAAGAGTCCATGTTACGCTGGTGGCGACAGAAGAAGGAGCTTGAAACGCAACATAGTCGGTTCCTCCGCCTGTCTCGCGGAACCTAAGGTCAGAACCTCCTGTTAAGGTTATGTCTCCAGAGAAAAGACCTCCGCCTAGAGGCATGAAGTAATCGCCTACCGCCTTCTTGGTGGCAAGCTTGAGATCGCTGGACCACGTGGATCCATTGGTACTGCTATTTTCTATTTCAGCGCCTATCCATTTCACGGCAGGACCGTTCACGCCTATGAAAAGCTGATTGTCCGCTGTATTTACTGCTGGCTCGCCAGCAGAAAGGCTGGAGGGTGTACCTGATGTAGTCTTTCTCTTGAATTGAATTGTCGGGTTCGTCGCCATTATTTGCTCCTATAAGATCATACTTGTTTTATTTTGTCTATCCTCTATTTTACACAGGATAAGTTCCACCACGAACATCGACAAATGCGGGTACCGTCTTCCATAAATAACCATTCCATTTCCATTTTCTATTTCCGTGAGTTATCTCTTGGTTCAATTCTGGATTTTCTGGAAGAATTAATTCGGTGGTTGCGGCGCTCATCCCTCTGAATGCCGCGTTGTCTGCGAATTCTACAAAAGCCTTTGCACCAGAAGTTCCGCCATACCAGAATGATTTTTCTCCTGTGGCCTTGTGGATCCAGCAGTCCCCCAATCGGGGATTTGGAGGAATGGTCAAAGATTGAAATGTTCTTGATCCGACCGTCCGCGGATGAAGTGATATCATATATTTTTTTATCGTTTTTTTACTTTTTTACCTCTGCCTACTATACTGTTGTTTCGAAATACATCACAGTCCTTTTCCGGACTGCAGTTTAATATTGGGGGATCGGGGTATCAGGAACGCGATACTTTTGCGACCCCATGGCTAGGACCTACAAGCCTGTCATCCATCTGCGAAACATCAGATGGAGGTAGCCTGGATCTACCAGAGCGAGAACGAGCGGGGTAATAGCCGTCTCCATTCACGCAATCCAGTGGTAACACAATACGGGAAAACGTATCCAGACGGACATCATCCTTTCCGTCATGCTGTTGAATTAGGGTGCCAGACCAAAGCAATGGTAGCGATGTCCTTGCGTAGACGCTTTAAAGCGTATTTTGGCTGGTAATTACGCGAGTGGCTCTAATAGGGAGATATAGCGTTGCAGCGTGGCAGAGAAATTCTGCCACTCAGAAAGAAAAATAAGAACGGGAAAAACAGTATTCACGAAGCGGAGCGAAGTGAATACTCTCCGAGGGATTCCATCCCGAGGAGCGCCTGGAAGCATTGAATGCAGTGGTAGAGATGGCAGATTGGGCATGGAAGCATCAGTTTTCATACAGAGCGTAGTCCTTTGAGAACTCCTTCTCTAGGTCTATGAGGCTCTTGGATCCATAAAGTTGCTCGCATGAGTCTATGTAAGCCTTTGAGTGCGAAGTTGTTATGAACTGGTGATCTGGGAATTCAGAGCATAGAGCCTTTGCAAGCAGAGGATGACGCTTGAAATATATATGCATCTCTACGTTGTCAATAAGTATTATTCTCGAGGTGTTGTGCACTGCTTCGGTGCATATGTGCCTTAGAAGCGTTGCTATCTTCTTTTCTCCGTCGCTCATTCTCTTGAAATGAACCCTGACATCGCCTTTTTCAATGACAAAGTCCAGGTGGAAATCTCTTGAGGCATCCAGTTCTGCCACCCTGAGCGGAGCACCTAGGGAAGAAGGCAGTCCATATACTGTCCTTGCCAGACTAAGGAACTTATCAGCTGCTTCTGATGGAAGTTGGAATTTATTCAGGTTTATGGGATGGTCTGCATCTACAAAGATGCTGAAGCCTTCCTGATCGCTTCTATAATGCGGAAGTTCGTTTACAACGACTCCGTGTGCATCCATGACTACCTTGCTTTCCTTGCCGTCCTTGTCTGAGAATATGGCAGTAAGCAGCAGATCTGCCTCAGAAGGAGTGAAGCCTATGGTTGAAGGGTCGTAGTCTGGGTGCCATGTGAGTTTTCTGAATACAAGATCGTTGTCCCTGCTTAGGAACATCCTTGGGTTCGACAGTATCCTTATGGAGGACAAAAGCGTGCTTTTCCCAGTACCATTAGGACCGAAAACAACGTGCATGGGAGAATTGCTGGCATTGAAGTCTATTTCCATGTGCCTGTAGCCACAGAAATTCTTGAGAGAAAGGAACTTTAACTTGAACATTACTGATACCTCTTTTTGTGAGTACTTAAAATCAATTTCGGTTGATAAGGTTATCGATGAAATAATAAATAAAGCGAGAGATAGCCAGGATTCAGTGCTCGTTGACTTCAAGATGAGCAAGGGCAAGATGTCTGGTATCGGAGAATTCAATACATGGGTCAGGTTCGACACGGCATCAGGCACTCTTCTGAAGGAAATCCTTGACAAGATTACAAGCAGTCAGGATCCCAGCAAGGATGAAATAGATCAATTTGACTCCTGGCGCAAGCAGGTTTCTGACAAGATAATATCCGAGCACGGAGACAAGATAAAGGAAGCAGTGTGTGCTGCAGTTTTCTCTGGTAATAATTCCATTCCCTTCAAGATGCTGTCGGCAGAACTTGAGATAACTGACATACCAAAGAACGACAAGGTCGTGGTTGTCAAGAAGGCATCGCCTCCTGGAGTAGTCACCCCTCCCGTAAGCAGCGACATCATGAGGGTTCACGAGGAGACAGGTGCTTCTTTCGAGGAAATAGTAAACATGAGAAAATCCGAGGGAGACCCCAGGTACCGATGGGTCGTGGGCGTTGAATCAAGAAAGAGTTTTTACGAGATAAATCTTTCCATTGCTGTGGATTATTCAGCGTTGGAAGAAGGTGAAAAGCAAAAATAGCTCGTAAGAATGATTCTGGAGAAAATCAATATGGTAGTAATTGAAACAGAGTCATTCGAACTCCGCAAGGAGGCAGCCAAGCACAAGGGAAAGAATGTCCCGCTAGGCAAGATAATGAAGGGTGATGTAAAGAAGTTCAAGGTATATGTAAAGGATCCCAAGTCCGGAAATGTAAAGAAGGTCAACTTTGGACACGGCGGATCCAGCGCCCGCTCCAAGGGAGAGAAGACTCTGAGCATAAAGAGGAACAAGCCCGGAAGGCAGAAGTCATTCCTGGCCCGCCACAACTGCGACACGGCAAAAGACCGCACTACCGCAAGGTACTGGAGTTGCAGGGCGTGGAGAAGAGGAACGAAGCTTCCTTGATCAAGAAGACCACCAGATGTCCGACGTGCTCTAGGAAGGTGGCGCAATTCGTCCCTAACCAGATTGGCGGAGGCGGAACACTTGGAGATGCTGCTGCAAGGATCAGAGGCAGCAACAATTCTGTACCAGCCGCATCGACTGGTGCTACTGCGACTCCATCGGCTCCTGCATCTTCTGGTGAGGGAGGTTCTTCCGCCGCCGTTGCTGGAGCCAGCGCCGCTGCTGGGGCTGGTTCCGCTGGATTAGGCTCCAGGATATGGTCTGGCATGAAATGGCTTGGCAGGGGGCTGGGCGCTGCGGGAGCGGTCGCCCTTCCAGCCGTGGGAACATACATGGGAGCAAAGTGGATAGAGGAAACAATTAACTCTGCTCTTTCCGAGTCGACGGAGATAAGACCGCATATAAGGAATGATTTTTACAGGCTGCAGAAGGCTAGCATGGACATTGAAACAGTCAAAATAATAATGGGCAGGATGACTGGAATTTCCAGCCATGTTGACAATCATGCCTCCAAGGTGGCGGCGGTGATGGAGATCACCAGCAAGGAAATAGAACAGCATAAAAAGGTTATTGTTGAAAAATCCATTAAAAATAAAAACAAGTAAGAGACACCGAACATGAGCAAAACACAAAAGATAATCATGACCTCCAGGCAATGGCTTATGACTGGCATCAAGGACGGAAGCATCATACTGCATTCTGATGGCAGCATGAGCCTGAACAAAGAGGCATTTTTAAAAAGCAATGAAGAACTAGTAAAAAAGGCTCAATACCGTCCAGCTGGTCTTCCTGTTGATCAACTTGACAGTGCGCAATTAGGTCAAATTGGCATGTACGGAGTTCCTGGAGGAGCAATTTCAGGAATGAAAGGAAAGGGAATATCGGCGACGGTCCCAGGCGGTTCGCCCACTACGGTATATAATACAAGCAGGGTTGCTGATAGAGGCATTTTTGGTTACGGAAAAGGAAATGCATCTACATTTGAAGCGATTAAGGGAGTGCAAGGTAAAGCTAGGTTAGGAGTAGGAGGGGTCACCAGAAGCGCTCCGACTGCTGGTGTGGGAATGGGATTAAAACAGCCATTCTCTGAAGTAGGAAAAGAATTTGCTGCGGCAAGATCAGGTGGTTCAGGAAGAGCCATGTCTACTGTTAAGGGACTGACAGGTGGAGCAAAAGCAATTCCACAAGGTCTTGCAACTGCTGGAAAAGGTCTTGCGGGAGCAGCAGCGTCAGGAGGAGTCAGGGGATGGCTTGCTGGTAATTTTATATCAGCAGCAGGCTCATTAGCGGCATGGGGCATTCATAAAGGCACAGTGGCTGCTATTGACTGGGCGACTGGAGCAAATAATGCTTCAGGAAATCTTAGGACTCCCAAGGGAGCTCAGAACTTTGCAAAAGCACAAGAATTGTTATCTTCAAAAGTAATGCCAATGATGTACGGTCAGGCTGCAGGTCCTAACCAGAAACTTGAAATTCTAAATGGATATATAACTGAGTTAGCGAAGGAACTTGAGTCAGATCCTGGTTATCAGGCGGCAGTTTCTGGTCAAATAGTCCAGCAAGTAAATGCGGAAATGCCAGAAGATCTTTCTGTTCCTGCTGCTGCTTTTGATAACTCTCAATTTAATCCATACAATCAATAAGAGTATATTATGAATAAAAAAACAATAAAAATTGACCGAATAAAGTGGGCCGAGGCAGGCATAAAGAACGGCTATATATCTGTAGATGGATCCAATTCCATCTATCTAAAGAAAGAAGCTTTAGAGCCAGTAACCACCAGTCTTTTTCTTCTTGGTATGGCTATCTATGCTGGAGGAGAGGGCATAGGAGCCATGTGGGATTATGGAATGGATGGTAGATCAATTCAGGAAGCTATTGGTGGTTTTAATGCGACAACAGAGTCGGTTCAGCAGTTTGAAACTGGGTTGATAGCATTGGAGGAAGAGGTAATGCCACTGCTGCAGGGGACAACTCCGAATATACAAGAAGCAGTAGAAGATGCCATACAGAGAGGGCAGGATACTCTAAAACTTATGAATGAAGAACTTGCAAAAAAAGGCATGGCAACTTCGCAAGTCAGAGTTGATCTTCAAAAAGAGGCCCTTCAAAGAAGAAAGATACAGGAAAAAAATTACATCTTGTTATATAATGCTTCTAAGAAACCAGTTGGAGGAACCAGACCTGGATCACCAGAGATAAAGAAGGCTGATATTAGTTTAGAACAGGCAGCAAAGTCTTCAGGAGAGGCAGGAAAAAATATCATTACAGCATTGGACGAGGTAAAGAAAAATCCAGATATACTTACAGAAGTAGTCGCTCAGGTAGAGCAAGAAAAAGGCTCTGGATCTGGCGCTGCGCCATCAAGTACTCCAGGCGCAACGAGGATGCCATCCGGAAGTGGTTCCTCCTCAGGCAGAAAACTTAATCCAAGAGTGCTCGGAGGAGCATAACAATATGAGAATAAACACACATGTATCTTCAAATCTTCCCATGAGCGGATTGGGAACTCTGCTTGGAATGAAAAAAATATCTCAGGTAGTATCTCCTGCTCCAATGGAATCAGGAGGAGGCCCAATTCCGACTCCGCCTACACCTGCAACACCTGCCAATACAGGAAACGTTAATCCTCCTGGATTGAATCCTGGACAGCCAGCACCAGTGACAACGCCTGTCAATCCTGCCGCTTCTCTTCAGGCTGCGACGTACGGTGCGGGAACTGATCAAAACCAGGCAGATCCCAGCGGAGTTTCCCTAGGAGCCATGCAGACTGAAATTGGACCAGGAGGAGGTATCGTAAAAGGATACATAGATAGTCCAACTCAAGATGCTCCTGATGCCAAGTTGTTCTTCAAGGACAACAAGATATCTGAAAATGCTATGCATGGTCCATTTAATATAAATGGAAAGAAGCTTTATTATCCCGTAAAATACGATAGAAATTCTCAGCAGTTCGTTTATGTTAATTACGGAAGAGCCGTAGAGGCTCCTTAAGTAAGAATATATCTTTAAATAATAACAAAGGGCTCCCCCACGGAGCCCTTTGTTATTCTATTGTCTTCCTTATTTATCGACCGCCTGGTCTTCTTGTAGCGCGACCAACTGCGTTTCTTCTGGCTGCATCTGCGAGTTCTTCGCGAGTCCTAGCGCGTGTTCCAGATATATTTCTCTGAGTCTCGTAAGCGGATTGAGCAGCCTCTATCCTGTCTGAGAACCTCTGGAACTCAGTCTGCATTCTCTGCAGTTCTCCAGAGTTTATGGCCCATCCATAGATGACATCATCTGGTATTTGATAGCCTTTTGCCTGTATTTCCCTGGCGAAGCCTTGCTGAAGTATGGCTGCAAAATAAGACTCCATGCTTCCTGCTATCTCTGCAAAAGCCCTGGGATTCGAATTTACCGCTGCACCGCCAGCTCTGAGCACGCTTCTTGCTATTGTCGTCTGGGCTTGCCTGAGAGCCCTGCTGTCCGTTGCATTGACGAGCCTATTCCATGATTCTGAATTCTCTCCCTGGCTCTCTTCCCAGTCGTATAGATCTTGAATAGCCTGATTTACATCGTTGCTCTTTTGAATTCCAGCAAGACCCTGTGTTCTGTCTCTTTCAGACTTGGTCTGCATGTGCCACTGGTTGTATTCATTCATGGCTTTTCCAGGAGCATTTGGATCTACTGGTCTTATAGAACTAATAAGCCTTTGCATGGCTTGTGTAAGGTGCTCTCTGACATTAGGGTGCATTCCTGATGATGTTCTGATGGCTTCTGCAAGCTGATTGTCTCCAGGACCATTCGCCTGAGTTCTGTAGGCAAGATATAAAGTTTTTACCCATGGAAAATCTTTTAACTGTCCAAGATTATGTCTATTCAAGAATTGAGAAAAATCATTTTCTATATTAGTGTTGGCAGTAGGAGTATTAGCAGGAGGTCGATTATTAGCCGCAGGAGTAGCAGGAGTAGCGGTAGCAGGAGTAGCGGTAGCAGGAGCAGTTTGCGCTAGCTTATTCATTTCATCTTGAGCAAATTTCAAGATCATTTTGTGATTGTTAATTCGTGCTAATTTTATGTTCATAGAATGATTTTCGACTATTATATCGAAATATCCTCTGTATCAGGTTTAAAAAGGTAGTTATATATTATGATGAATGCTTTTTGGGGTCTAAAGTCGATGATGACTGGCGAGGATCGCGGAGTTTTTTCACATGAACAAATGCAGATAGCTCATCACGCCGTCATGGTTATTGATGACTTTATTAATACAGTAAAGTCAATAATGCACATGACCAGGACATCTGAAGACCTAGAGCCTGTAAGGATATTGCTAAGTAGAGCATATAGTGTCAATCAGTCAATTAAGTTATCAATTGACATTACTGAAAAAATTCTTGCAAAAAGAGGTCCAGATTTGGCAAAGAGACCAATGAAGATCTTAAAAAGAATGGCAGACCCATTGCCTGCCGTCCAAATGGATAAATATAATATAAATAAAATGGTAAAACATACATGCAGGCATGCTCTCGACACCATGAGGAGGGAAAAAGTTTTTGATAAATTGATAGGCGTTGAAATATCAATAGACATGAATCTTTCCACTTTCGAGAAAGAGCTGGAATTAGCGAGTAAAAATCCATGATAAGAATAAAAACAAACAGTTATATTAAGAAAGAGTCGATGACTTCTTTTATTCCAAGTATTACAGGTATAAAAAATAAGTTTCTTGCGGGAATAGAGGGAGCCCAGAAGGCACTTTCCCCAGTATTAAGAGGCTCAGTATATTCCAGAGAAGGAGCAGTAGGAGGAGCTGTAAGAGACCTTCAGTCTGGCGACAGCTACTCGATGTCTGGAATAGCAAGCAGTCTAAAGAGCACCTATGTAAGAGATTTTAATATTCATAAGGAAGCAGTGAAAAAAGATCCAAAAACTGCTCCTCCGCCATTTTTAACAATAAATTATAAAGTTTATTGTAAAAACAAAAGGATGCTACACTCTAATATTCAATTACTAAGTGAAGATGAAAATGAGTTTAATTTTTTTGTTAATGTACTGATATCTGTTCTAGAATCAGCTGCATCTGCAGGCATAAATGGAATAAGATTTGATGACAATATGAAGATGCGGTTTCTTGGAAAAGATACAGACGGATACGAGGCTAAAGATGCCAGGCAGGTTAGGGTGAATATAATAGCAATGTTCGCCAACTGGTTTCCAGAATACTACAATAAAGGCGTTACGCTTTTTGAGGGATACAACACGGCAAACGGAAACCCAAGTTGTTAAACAAAATGAATCAGGAAAACACGGAAAAAAAACTTTCTGACTTGATATCGGTGGCGATGGGCTCTGTTTCCAATACAGGCTCTGCCATAAAACTGATAGGAGACATGCAGGCAAAAAATGACGCTCTTGCATATCAGAACGCAACCTTGTCATTGACAATATCCAGACTTCGAGAAGATCTTAACAAGATAGCAGAAGAGATGGAAAGAGAATATCCAAGAGAAAAGGTTATTCCGCTCAAGTTGCGCAGCATGTCTTCCTTGAACGGCTTTAGCATTGATCGATCTAATGTAATAGCATTTTCAGAATGCGTAAGCGCGCTTAAGAAGTTCGCCAGCACAATACCAGCGGCTCCTTCTAATATGGAATCATGGTATTCTTTTTTGGCTCACCTTAATAAATTGAATGTAAATTCAGAGATAAAGGGTCCATCACCCGCTAATACCAACGGATCCAATCCAGTCCCAGGTCATACTCGTTCCTGATATTGGACTTACCGCTATCTCATCCAGAGAATCTGGTATATCTTTCCATCTGCCAGCTTCTGGACCTGTTGTCTCTGATTCGGCGAATAGCCCAAGACCCTGCATTACTATGAGTATGGGCTCTGGCATTGACACGTATTGGTCAGCAAGCATATCATCAAGATTTGATATCCCGTAGGCTGTTTTTGTGTATTTGGCTATTTCTATGGCCATTTCCACTATTGCTTGACTTGGAGAGGCGGCAAGGTTAATGAAAATTCTTCTTGCTATCTCCATGCTGGAAAGAGTCTTATTTCTATTTGGATTAGATGCAAGAAAAGAAGATCTTTCTATCGAGTACATGGCTTTGTTTATGGCTAGGTTCGCCTTATGAGAGCAATAGAGAGACTCAGATGCGGCGTCCATTATTGCCCTGTAGGCTCCTGGTCGTATTCCTGGTCTGCTCATTCCTGCGTCCTCCATTCAGCCTGGTGCACCGTCTGAGCGGCAACCCCTACGCTGAATATCTTGAATGTTCCATTTATCCTTGTTAGTGGAGATGAAAATCCTTCTGGTTGCGTAAACTCAATAAATCTTCCAGCAAGCGCGGTATATATTCCTTCTGGAGGTATTGTCTTCATCACTCCTGGCTCTGCCTCGTATCTCCAGAGATCTGGTCTATTTATACTGTCAACGGAGAATACTCTATTCCCTTCGCCATCATCTCCTATGGCCTGCATATGGAAGAATCTTGGACTTCCAGCAATTGTTGGAATTCTAAATTCAACTTTTGATATTCCCTTTGGCTGCAATTGAGAATATCCTATCCTCGATATCATAAGGCTTGAATCTATATTTGCCCTTAGAAATGAAAGTGGTATCTTTCTACCGCTTTGTTGAATTATTTCCTCGAACGAAGGAACTGTGATGTCCTCAAACAGTGCATATCCAGCTTCTTTTGACAATGATCTTAGTTCTGAGGTTGGATCAGCCAAGGTTCCTACCGATATGCCATCTTCCACAAAGGCAAGTGACTTGGCTAACGATATGAACTTCATCTTGAAGACATAGTCGTCTGCCGCACTTACTATTCGAAGCACGCTTGCAGCGTAGGCTTCTCTTGCTCTTGACTGTGCGCGAGCCTGTGCCATGTAATCTATGGCGCTGAAATAGCCATCTAAGGCATAGAATTTTGCTTCGCCTACAGATTCTTGTATGAATGATGCCAGTGGGTCTCCGTATACAGATAGTTTTTCACCAACTATTCTCTGCGACCATATTAGAGCGCAACCCATTGGTATGCCACGGCTTGAGCAGTATATTACAGATCTTGGATCTGGATACTGGTGAGTATTGTCCACGTTTGAGGGATCCGCAACCATTCCAGCAACAACCATGTATCCCTCTTCCAGCGCTCTCATCGCTGGCTTTTGACTAGAGGAATCTCTAGGAGACGAAAATCCGTTTACATCTGCATTGAAGAAAAAAGACTTCACTGCACTAGTGTCATTAAAATATCCAGTTCCTGCAAATGTCACTCCAGAACTGAATACTATGCTTCCATCAATTATTCTGGCAAAAGCACTAGATGTTCCATCTATCTGCACTTCAGCAACTATGTTATTAAACGGAGAATCCCGCGCAGCACTTGACAGGGAGTCTATCCATGATTTGGCTTGAACGGTATTGTCGTATCTGTCATTTGGATCAATGTATACATATCCATTTATTGCAGTTCTTGGGGCAATCGAAGATATGTAATTTAGCCTTCTTCTTGCTATGCCCAAAGTAGGAGCATCAAGATGGAATACGGAAAGAAAATCGACATCGCCTGCGGCTACATCGTCCTCGTTAAACGATAAAAAGTGCTGATTTAAGGTTCCTGCTGTCCTTGTTGCAAGCAAACATGAAGACAACAATGATGATGTAGCCTTATTTGTTCCATCTATTACTATTGTAGGTATTCTGAATGAAAGCAAGACGCAGGCGATTGGTACGCCTGCGCCTCGCAGTTGATTTATCTTGTTTATTACCGGAGTCTCCAGCGTGCTCTGGTATTCCGCAAGATTGTCAAAAGAAACATCTGTGTCTGTAGTTACGGCCATGATGTTGGAATCTGGTATTGATCGAGAATATCCATAAGCCGTAGATATCTCCTCACTTTCCAAGTCCGCATCATTGTATACTAGAAGTACATTTTCTGGGCCAAAAGGCATTATGCTCCTGAGGATCCAAAACCATTAGATCCTCTATCAGTTTCCAACATAATGTGGTCAGATTCCTTCAGGTTAACGTCTGTTTCGCTCACGAACATAAGTTGTGCTATCCTGTCCCCTTTTTTATACATAGAAGCCATTCCAGCTGGAGCAAGAAGCCTGAAACACACGATTACATCTCCACGGTATCCAGAATCTATCAACCCAGGAGGATTGCACATCATCAAGTCGGTATTTCTTATGCTTGATCTTGGCATTATTAATGCATGAGTCTTTGGGGGCAATTCCAGCCTTATTCCAGTGCTGTATTCCAAATACTGAGTAAGACCGCTCTTGCTAGGCTTAAGAATGGGATCCGATGCCGCGTACAGATCGTACGCAGCATCGGATCCATGAGCCTTTACAGGACGAAATTCACTGCTGTAGCATGTAAACTTGACATCTTTCATGAACACTTGCTCCATCCACAAGCCTTGCAGGTTATACATCCTTCCTGCCTTACTAGTGCGCACTTGTCGGTGGTGCTGCAGTTTGAGCATGCCTCTCCAGTAACCTCAGTTCCGTCCGGAATGTACTTCTTGAGAGTTCTTGCCACTGCCTTGCTGAAGGCAAACATATCTCCCTTCACCTTCTCTAGTTGCTGAACCACGAAAGATATATCTGCTCCATGTCGGAGAGCTGTTGATATCATTCTGGTCAGAGCCGCTTCATCTCCGTTTTCCTTATCATTTAGATTTGATATCGTCAACTTTGAATCCGTCTTGTCTACAAGATCAAGTCGATACTTTCCACGAGCTTCCTTTGTCAAAGTACCTGACTGGAAAACCTTGGGTATGATTGGATCTCCATTTTCCGACACATTGGCACAGGCAAACACCTCATAAGGTTTGTTCTTCATGAGCCCCACTACAACCATGAACGGATCGCCCTTGGCGGTTATGTGATGTACATGACACTCAAGAGTGGAAGGTCTCTTTGGTGCTTTCGTGGCGATGATTTCGTCCTCTGCGGTCTTCTTCTCCTTGGGAGCAGTGACCAACACTCCGTCTCGGCACCCGTCACGGTATATGGTTATACCCTTGCATCCACTCTTCCACGCAGTTCTATATATCTCATCTACAGACTGTATGGTTACATTGTTTGGAAGATTAAGCGTAGAACTTATGGCATGGTCTATCTCCTTCTGAACAGCAGCCTGCAGCTCAACCCTCTTCTTCCAGTCGAGTTCGTTTGCAGTTGCTCCTGACCATGGACTTGCATTCAGATCGGATTCTCCAGTCACATCCATCCACATCTTGACCTTGGGTGGGAAGATCTTGAACTCCATCCAGTGGTCGCCATTGGCATCCACAAAATCGCTTCGGAAGCCAACGTCTCCGGGATTACCCTTCTTTCTCCTGGTATATGGTTGTATGGAGAACTGCGGCTCAATTCCAGAACTGGTCTGAGTGAGATTGCTTACACTTCCGCATGGAGCAGTTGTAAGAAGCGCTATGTTTCTTCTTCCATAGTGCTGCATTTCTTGCCACAAAGTCATATCCTGTTCCTTTATCCTGTTAAGGAAGGGATTGTCTGTTTCTTTGGAAGCATCAAATACAGGGAATGCTCCTAACTCCTTGGCCATCTCTACACTGCTTCGATAGCATGCCAGCTTGAATTCCCTATAGACTTGCGAGGTAAAAGCATTGGCTTCATCAGTAGCGTACTTGAGATTCATGGCGGCAACCATGTCTCCTATTCCAGTGACTCCGCTTCCTGTTCTTCTTCCATTTACTGCAGCTTTCTTGATATTATTCCATAGATCAAGCTCTCGCTGCTTGATGTATTCGTTTTCTGGATCCGACTTTATCTTGCCTATTATTCTGTCTATGCACTCTATCTCAAGATCAACCAAATCGTCCATGAGCCTCTGTAACATCATGGCATCTTTTTTGAATGCAGCAAAGTCAAAGGTTGCGTTAGGCATGAATGGATTTCTAACATATCCAAAGCAATTTAGAAGCATCAGACGGCAGCTGTCAAATTTTGAAAGCGGGATCTCCGAACAAGGATTTGTGCTTATTGTCTCAAAACCAGAATCGGCATAGCAGTCAGCTGGGCTTTCTTTAATTATATTATCCCAGAACAGAAGTCCAGGCTCAGCCATATGATGAGCATTTTCAACGATGGCATCCCATATGGTTTTTGCATCAATCATATTTCTAATAGTAGGATTCCTAGAATCAACAGGCCATCTCTGCTCGTATTTCTCACCAGCATCCACAGCCTTCAGGAACTCATCGGTGAGTCTTACCGACATGTTTGCTCCTGTTATCTTGGTTAGATCTCTCTTAACTCTGATGAATGCAAGAACATCAGGATGATGCACATTGAGAGTAAGCATGAGCGCTCCTCTGCGACCGTGCTGACCTACTTCTCGTATGGAATTAGAGAATCGAGAAGCAAAGGATATAACTCCGGTACTAGTTCTGGCGGCGTTCTTGGTAGGAGCGTCCTCTGGACGCAAATGAGATAGATCTATGCCTACACCTCCGCGACGCTTGCTGATCTGCACCAGATTCTCGTCCGCAGCCATGATAGATCCATATGAATCAGCTGGACTGTCAACTACATAGCAGTTGGAGAGCGAGATGAATTGAGATCTGTTTCCAATTCCGTAAAGAGGCGATCCCTGAGGTACTATCCTCTGAAACTTGTCCAACGCGGAGAATATTTCCTCCTCCGAATATGGATTTGCGAACTTGCCGGACTCTACCCGCGCAAACTCCTTCGCTATGCGACGGTGCATATCTGATGGATCCCTCTCAAAGTATCCTCCCTTTCCATCGGTGAGTGCGTATTTATCTACAAACACTCTTGCTGCAAACTCATCTCCATCAAAGTAAGCTATCGAGGCTTTCTCTGCCTGATCCTTTGTGTAGATATTACTGACATCCTGTTTTGGGGTATCTGAAAGCATAAACTTCTCCTGATCTTTGTGTTCCCGTAGTATACTTGCCATGATTCATTAAACCTCTAAGTTCAAACCAGTCTAACGAAAGCGATTGAATAAGCAAAATCAAACAAACAGGATATTCGAAACATCGTTGGTAATATACTGGTTTTCATGTTGCTTCAGCAGTCTTTTCGTGCGGAAGGTAATTTTAGTGACGAAGAAAAAATCTAGACATGGAATGTTGTTGGTAATGGAAACAAAAAAATGAAAGAAAATGTACTGATTACAGGTGGAAGCGGGCTTCTTGGATCTGAGATAAATATCCCAAATTCTTTTAAGCCAAGTAGTTACGAACTTAATATACTTAATTACGATGCCTTGTCTAGATTTATTGTAGAAAATAACATAAAAAAAATAATACATTGCGCAGCAAAAGTAGGTGGAGTAGAAGCCAACAATAATGGCATGTATGATTTTTTTATGGAAAATATAAAAATGAATACAAATGTAATGATGGCATGTAAAGAGCATAATCTTATAAATTCAATTTTTATTCTTTCCACATGCGTGATGCCAGCATCTGCAAAGCTTCCTTATACTGAGGCATGCCTTCATGACGGCGAACCTCATCCTACAAATTACGGATATGCCTATGCAAAGAGAATGCTTGAAGTTGGATCAAGAAGCATGCTCAAGCAGTATGGGATAAAGACAAAGTGCATCATACCATGCAATCTTTACGGAAAGAACGACAACTATAGTCTTGAGGATGGTCATGTTATTCCTGGGCTAATACACAAGTGTTTTTTAGCCAATAGAGAAAAAAAAGATTTTTCAGTTTGGGGTAGCGGGAATCCAGAGCGTGAGTTTATGTATGCTGCGGATCTTGCACGCATAATAGAAGAAATAGATAAAAAAACAATAGATTTTGAAACCATGATAGTTTCTCCATCTATTTACGTAAAAATAAGAGATTTGGCTGCCATCGTGGCAGAAAAGCTAAACTTTAAAGGAAAAATAGTTTTTGATTCATCTAGACCAGATGGGATACTCAGAAAGCCAACTGACAATTCAATATTTAAGTCTAAGTTCCCAGATTTCAAATGGACTAGTATAGAAAGAGGAATAGAGGATACAGTAAGTTACTTTATTGAAAAATACGAATGTATTAGAAAGTAGATTTGATCTAATTAGATTTGATCATCGACTGAATTGCCTTTATAGCCTCTGGACTCTTAAGCTTGCTCATCATGCTCTTGTATATTGCAGATGCTTTCTTATCGTTTTTTATTCGCATATGACGAGCAGCTTCTTTTAAGGTCATATTTTGAACAAATACACATTTCATCATTCTTGATTCGTTCTTGTCCAGAAACATTCCGCATATGCTATCGATGGTGTCGCCTGAATCGCATTCCTCTATGTCTTTGGATTCAGCAGCTGCATGCTGTAGCCAGTCCTGATCCTCATCTGAGGCGTAAGACATAGAAATCATCATCGTTGTCCTTTTGTCCCTCAGAGCCCTCACTCCTCCCACTGGGGCTTCTCCAGACATCATCTCTACTATTTCTTCATCAGTTGGATATCGTCCGTTTTCCGAGAAGAATTTTAAAGACAGTCTTTCCATTATGGCTGCTCTTTTTCTCGCCAATCTTGGAGTCCAGTCTATTTTTCTCATCTCATCATACATGGCGCCAAATACGCGATACGTTGCAAAAGTCTCAAATTGAATTCCTTTTGAAACATCGTATCTTTCTATGGCATCCATCAATCCGCAGCATCCCCATCCATAGAGATCTTCTCTGTCTATATCTGGATGCTTCATGTGCATAAGGTCTGAAAGTTTTCTTGCTATATGCATGTAGTCAGAAATTATTATATTTCTTTCCTTTACATACTGCTGCTTGAATGCGTCACCGAAATCCTTTTGATTCTTAAGAGAACAAAAACGATTCCACCTGTCGCTATCGCTTTTTGCTATGCCTTTTCGCTTGTACTCTTTTCCTTGTCCATTTGTTTTCATTATTTTTGCCTATCAATTATGTTTAATGTATCTATTACAAGATACAGTATTCCAGCTGTCGCAAATCCAGTTAACGGCCAACAGAAGTGCTTTCCATCGGTAAGCCAATAAAGATAAAGTTCTACGAGAGCACTTGCCCAAAAAGACGTGCATACAGTGCAATTTAGCATTGCCGCCCATTCGTATCCAAGTGTCCAGTCTATAAAAGACCTTAAATAACTGTGAATTCTATTTACTGGAAAGTCTTCTCTTTTTTCAACAAGAAGTAAAGCAACGCCGATAGAAGATAGTACTGATAGAGTTAGTGTCGATAGTTCAATAACCATATTTCAAGATCCAATACGTACTGAAAGTTTTCAATGTATTTCGTGATTTGGTCTATTCCTCTTAATTCACGAATACCCACTAATTCTAGTACCGGAGGACCTTCTAGCAATATAAAATCATGAGGTATTTGTCTTGATAATACTAAAAAAGAAGCCTTACTCCCTTGGACATCGCAATTTGCATAAAGCAAGAACGGCTTTTGGGAAGGCATTCACTATAATTTGTTATAATTAATATCAGTTACCTTTGCATACATGAACAATAAAGATAAAATAGTTAAAGATGAAATAGGCAGACCAATCCCAGACTGGTCTAAAATTGACTTGCTTATACCAGTGAGCAATGGCAGTTATAACATGAATCCCATGTCCTTTCTTAGTAAACATAAATTTCTTACTGCTCTTACGGATGTCAGTCAGTCTAGAAATAATCATCATTTTATAAGATGTCGTCTCAAGGATGACTCCAAGATACTTAATTTCAATGATAGGAAAGATTATGCTGAAATTAAAAGACTTTCAAATGCAGATGACATAGAAGAAATGGACGAATCATGCATGAAGTTCATATCTATGGGTGGCTATGCTGGAGTCTTTTGCCCAACAAAGGCTGGAGTACATTTATGCGATCCTGGCTTGCATCTAGAATTTAAAGGCATAGAGAAGGAACACTAAATGGCTTATAGAGGTCTTGCTGGAAGAACTCCAGCTGCTAGTTATCCAGACATACTTCAAATGGGCAACGACGGAAACGGACTGCCTTCTTCTGGAGTTATTTCCGTATGCGATGGTGCTGGGAATGAATCAGCACTGAAACTGGGCAGAACTCAGGCATCTTTAAGTCTTAATGGTGGATTGCTTTCTAACCCTATAATCAAGGGTGGTTG
>JACCDG011322273.1_pt1 | contig 19572 bp, 18 predicted proteins | sample 7442471 | NCBI WGS metagenome assembly JACCDG01 (sample SAMN15323444, study PRJNA562643) | freshwater metagenome | isolation source: river surface water | place: USA:Blue River Watershed | collected 2017-08-17 | reverse complement strand
GCTTTACAAAACTCTTCGTGAATTGGAGGGTGTAGTTTGTGGGTTTGTTAAGACATTAACGCCAGAAATTATTAAGAGTGTTTGTGGGGTTAATTATGTTGCATTATAGATGGATTTTGGTATTAGCAAGTAACCATATATCTCAACCTAATATGACGCTCGAGGAACAAATTTTCTATTCCGATTATGCGAATATTATTTTAGGATTACCATGGAGACATAATACCGAGTTATTGGATAAAGTAAAAGACCAAGAACAAAGACTTTGTTATGCAATTCAAACCGTAAAAAACGGCTGGTCTCGTAATGTTCTAGTCTATCAAATCAACTCCGACTTGTATAAAAGAAAAGCCAAAAAAGAGATTAAGACCAATAACTTTGAACATACCCTGCCAATAGAACAATCAGAAACACTAGAAGAATTGATAAAAGATGAATATAATCTTGAATTCATCGATAATATTCATGGCCTAATCAAAGAAAGAAAGCTCGAAGATGCCCTAGTTAATAATATAGTAAAATTCCTGCTAGAACTCGGCAAAGGCTTTGCTTTTGTTGGCAAACAATATCATTTAGAAGTCAGTAGTCAGGATTTTTTTATCGATTTACTTTTCTATCATATTAAACTCAAATCATATGTGGCAATAGAGCTAAAAACCGGCAAATATAAACCAGAATATGCTGGCAAAATGGGCTTCTATCTTGCTTGTATTGATGATTATCTCAAAGATAAAAATGATAATAATTCAATTGGTATAATTTTATGTCAAGATGATGATAAGGATAGGGAAATAAGAGAAAAATCTCTCCAATGTATGATCAAGCCAATTGGAGTATCAAATTATAAAATTACTAAAGAAGATGAATTGCCAGAAGAGCTTAAGCCGCTTAGAGAAATCAGAAAATTAATTAAATAACGCTATCTCCCATCTAAAATTCATTATATAGTTTCATCTTTTTGGCAAGAATCGTTAAATCCTCGTCAGATTTTATCTCGATAAATCTAGCCTTGGGATATTTATTTTGGAAATTTTTGATTTTATCTTCAACGCGCTTTTCGAAGCTCCACATGTAACTAAGCAGGCTAAAACTTACTTTTTCTTTGCAGCCATCGGCGCGATCTTTGATTTCAGGATTTTTGTCAAATAGCCTTTTAAAAACCCGTAAATAACATATCGATCTTGGATAATTAAAATATAAAACCAGATCGGCTTTGCAGTAGCGCATTTCTAGTGATTTGGTGTTATTGCCGTCAATAATCCAGGACGGCAAATCAACAATTGATTGCTGGATGTCTAGAAATTCCTGATAATTCCGCTCCTGCCAATTGGCGCTAAAGAAATATTTGTCTAAATAATGAAGAGGTATAGAAGTTGACTGATGCAGCTTGAGAGCAAAGGTTGATTTGCCACTACCCGGGCGCCCAAAAACCATAATTTTTAATGGGCCGTTATTAGCTTCTCCCCCTCTCCCACAAGGGGAGAGGGGGCTATATAATGACTGAAATTAGCATTGAGTTCGAATTCGCAGGAAATTACGAATTCATTGATTTGAAGAAATCCTCATTAGTCTTGGTATTCTCAACTTTTTGTAGTAGGAATTCCATTGCTTCAACCGAATTCATCGCATTGACTATTCTTCTTAACATCCAAGTTTTAGAAAGAGTAGCGCGATCAACCAATAGTTCTTCTTTTCTGGTGCCTGATCTTGTGATATCAATGGCTGGGAAGGTTCTTTTATCGGAAAGTTTGCGATCCAAAATAATTTCGGAGTTGCCGGTTCCCTTGAATTCTTCAAAAATAACCTCATCCATTTTTGAACCAGTATCAACTAAAGCAGTTGCAATGATGGTTAATGATCCGCCTTCTTCGATATTTCTGGCAGCGCCAAAAAATCTTTTTGGTTTTTGTAGAGCATTAGAATCAACACCGCCGGTCAATACTTTACCTGAAGATGGGATTACAGTATTATAGGCTCTGGCCAATCTGGTGATTGAATCGAGCAATATTACTACATCTTTTTTAGCTTCAACTAATCTCTTGGCTTTTTCAATTACCATTTCTGCTAATTGTACATGTCTGGTTGCTGGCTCGTCAAAAGTTGAGCTTACAACTTCGCCCTTAACTGAGCGCAACATATCGGTAACTTCTTCCGGCCTTTCATCAATTAACAGTACAATTAAAATAACTTCCGGATGATTACTAGTAATTGCATGAGCAATATTTTGCATCAAGGAAGTTTTGCCGGTACGAGGAGGAGCAACAATTAAGGCTCTTTGTCCCTTGCCAAGCGGAGAAATCATATCAATTACTCTGGTAGAGCAGTCATTATTAAGCGGAAATTGCTCTTCTAATTGTAATTTTTGATTAGGATAAAGCGGGGTTAAATCATCAAATAGCACCCGGTTTCTGATTTTGTCAATATTGCCAAAATTTACTTCATTAACACGAAGCAAAGCAAAATATCTCTCACCTTTCTTTGGCGCTCGAACCTGGCCTTTTACGGTATCACCAGTTCTAAGTCCGAATCTTTTAATTTGACTTGGCGAGACATAAATATCATCAGATCCTGGGAAATAATTACTTTCTGCCGCTCTTAAAAATCCAAAGCCATCTTGTAATACTTCTAAAACTCCTTCACCAATAATGATATTTTCGATATCCTGATCAGAGAAATTTTTTAATATGTAATAAATAATATCCTGACGTCCTAAATCACCAACATTATCAATGCCATATTCATGAGCAGTTTCAATTAATTTTTCTGCTGATTTTGATTTTAGGCTTTTTAATTCCAGGATTTTATCGCTGCCATCAGCCTTCTTTTTATAAGGCGATTCTTCAAATTGCTCATCATTTGAATCATAATCATTATTATTTTGCATGTTATTGCTTTGGCCATTATTTTGCCTATCGTAATTTCCTTTTTGATTCTGCGGGGATTGGCTGGCAGCTATGTTATTTTCGTTTTCATCATTATTTTGGTCCTTATAACCCCGATTCTTGGAATTATAATTAGCATCAACATTGCTGGTAGTTGGCTGTTTGTCAGAATTTTGACCAGATCCAAATTTTAAAGTAAGGGTAGAAGAAGAGCTCATTGATTAAGAATATATTGATTATTATTTAAGAAAAACAAGGCCTAGAATTGGATTTTTTACCGGAAAATAGCAAATTAAGGAAAATAAAATGTACCCACAAATATGAAACGTAACCCTGTACATAGGTAAACAAAGCTAACATTGACGTGAGCTAGTTTTTCAAATGGTAGAATCCAATTTAACCAGAATTTTTTTGCTGTCAAGTAACTAAATGATTAAAATAATAAATTCTTAACATATTTTAAAGCCTCAATACCAAAAAATACAGCAGAAAGCGAGATAATAACGCCGGTTAACCCAACCACAATCCCCAAAATAATTACCAAACCATCTTTGCTTAATAAGCCAAAAGAAATAATCAACACCCCAAGGCCGGGAATAAAATTTGATAATGGGATTGGCAATAAAACAAATGAGGTAAAGATAAAAATAAATATCCCGATAATTCTTTGAGCGATCAATGAATTCATAAAAAGCAATCTCGGCCTTAAGAATTTTTCTATCTTGGCAATATATGGCATTGATTTTTTTACCAACATCGCAACTGTAGATCTTTTAACTGAAATATTGCAAAATCTCTTAGGTAAATGAGGCGCTTGAAACCCTAAAATCATCTGAATTGCAAATAAAACTAAAGGGGTGGAGATAATGCTTGGAAAGGGTGGTGGCAGCGGTATTACCAAACCAAAAGCAAAAATCATCATTACCAAACCAAAGCCTACTTTATTCATGGCATCAATTAAATCCTTAATCAGCAACTTGTCTGAACCATTGGAATTGACAACATTTTCAAGAAGTCTGGTCGCGCTACTTGGAGCAAAATCTCCAGATGGAAACTGAGCTTTGGGGGCGATATCTAAATCTTTCACTAATTATTATCTTTTTCTTGTTCTTGATCTTTTTTTTCGGTCTTTAGGCCATCTTTGAGATTTTTAATGCTTTTTCCTACTTGCCCCATTACCTCCGGTAATTTTCCGGCACCAAAAAGTACAAAAACAATCACCAAAATTAATAATAATTCTCCGACTCCAATTTTCATAAATCTTTTAGTTGTTAATTATTTAATAAAGATTGTAGTTCTGTCCATTCTCTTGAGCTTAAACCGCTTTCTTGCATAGTCACCTCTTGCCCCTTAATCATTTTTTTAATCACCTCAATTGCTTCTAAAGATAAGCTTTTGCCATTTTGACGATATTTTACAAAGGCATTATAAGCAGCCGGTACCCATTTTTTAACCATATCAAGAATTACATCAGCGTAAACTCTAATTTCATATTGTGCATGCTTATCAACCCTTAGATGTAAAAAATGTAGCAAATTATGCAGATCAATTTTCCAATACCATTGCGTATAACAATTAATTGGCAAATTCATTCTTGCTAACTCACGCGCTAGCCCGTCCTTGCTTTCATCAATAATGTTACCTTCCTGATCCTGATTAATCATTTCCAAATAATGCTGATAAGAATTTTTAGCATCCTGCTTTAAAGTTTCTAATATTTGCGCCTGTTCTTGCTGATTTAAAATATTTTTTTCATCGCGACCCTGATGATTAATTTTTGATTGCGAAGCAAGATCGCTGGCATTTGGGATATAAAATTCATCCTCCATGATCGAATAACGCGCTGAATATTCATTAACTGAGGCGCTACGATGGCGAATCCATTGTCTGGCAACAAAAATCGGCAATTTAATATGAAATTTTATTTCACACATTTCAAACGGTGTGGTATGGCGATGGCTCATCAAATAATTGATCAAAGCCTGATCGGCACTAACCTTTTTAGTCCCCGCCCCATATGAAACCCGAGCCGCCTGCACAATCGCAGAATCATTGCCCATATAATCAATCACTCTTACAAAACCATGATCAAGCACTGGGATTGGCTGATATAAAATTTCTTCTAACTGCGGCGCCGTTGGCCTTAAAGTTGCTGATTTTTGCGTTCTTAGATTATTTATCTCTTCAAGATTTTCTTTTTTTATGACCATTGTTAAATTAGATGATATTTACTTGTCGCATGATTAAAGATGATATTTATCTTGGACTATAAGTATTAAATGATTATTTTAAAGATATTTTTTAATTTTTATATTTGTTTTTAAAATGCCGGTTTCAACGATACAAGATGTAATAAACAGCCTACCTGAGACTAGTGGCGTTTATCAATTTTTTGACCAGAGCGGAAAAATTTTATATATCGGCAAAGCAAAAAATCTGCAAAAAAGAGTTGCAAGTTACGCCGCAATTAATCGCTTAAGTGATCGCATTAAAAGAATGGTATTTTTAGCCACCAAGCTAGAATTTATCAATACCAAAACTGAGCTTGAAGCATTACTTTTGGAGCATAATTTAATTAAAAAACACTCACCAAAATTTAATATTTTATTAAAGGATGATAAAACTTTTCCCTATATTCTAATCACTAAGAACCATGATTTTCCAGCAATTATTAAGCATCGGGGAGTCAAAAATATTGCCGGTAATTATTTTGGCCCCTTCGCTTCAGCAACTGACGTTAATCAAACCATTGATTCACTTAGAAAAAGTTTTTTACTTAGAAATTGTTCAGATAGCGAATTTGCCTCAAGAAAAAAACCTTGTTTGGAATATCAAATTAAAAGGTGCCCGGCTCCTTGCGTGAATTTCATTAGCAAAGAAGACTATCAAAAATCAGTCAATCGGACAATTGAGTTTTTAAATGGCAAATCGCTTAAAATTCAGCAAGAATTAGCCAGCCAAATGCAAAAATTAAGCGCTAATTTGGAATATGAAAAAGCCGCTTTAATTCGCGATAAAATCAAATCTCTATCATCAATTCAGGCCAAACAAAATATTAATCGCGATGATTTTAGCGACAGCGATATCGTGACCTTAATTACCAATAATCACAAAATTGCAATTTTAGTTTCTTTTTACCGTGGCGGCAATAATTACGGCAGCAAAGCTTATTTTTACGATCGCCATTTATTATCCGAAATCACTAATCAAATAGAAAATAATAATTTATCAGAATTTTTAGCATATTTTATCGGTCAATTTTATTTAAATCAAATTCCACCTGGTAATTTATTGCTAAATTTAGAAATTAACTCCCATAAACTAACTGAAAATTATTTATCTAAATTAGCTAATAAAAAAATTAGAATAATAATTCCAAAAAAAGGCGATAAATATGAAATCATAAAAAATCAGGAGGGGCTGGCCCTTAGAAGTCTCGAGCAGGAGATGCTAAAAGAGTCAAATAACCAGGAATTATTGATTGATTTAAAAAAATTATTTAAATTGGAGCAGATTCCACAAAGAATTGAAGTGTATGATAATAGCCATATTAGCGGCCAATATCGAGTTGGAGCAATGATTTGTGCTACTAAAAATGGTTTTGACAAAAACTCCTATCGCCGCTTTAATCTCGATTTTCTTCAAAATAATCAAGATGATACTGCAATGCTAAAAGCAGTCCTAAACAGAAGATTTAAAAGATTAATTTTAGAAGATAGTGAAAATAAATCAGGATCCTGGCCGGATTTAATAATAATTGATGGTGGCAAGCCACAATTATCAGCAGCAAAAGAAATTTTTGATCAATTGCTAATCACCGACCTCCAAATTACCCCCTTAAAAACCATCATGACTAAAATAATTGCAATCTCAAAAGGTCCAAACCGCAATGCCGGCGAAGAATATTTTCACCAAATCAATGCCAAATCTTTTACTATGGAAAAAAACAACCCCTTAATGTTTTACCTACAAAGATTAAGGGATGAAGCCCATCGCTTTGCAATTACCAGCCATAAAAAAAGAAGATCCAAATCAGTTACCAAATCCGCTTTAGATGAGATAATCGGGATTGGTAAAAATAAGAAAAAATTATTACTAAATCATTTTGGATCTCTCGAAAAAATAAAATCAGCAACAATTCAAGATTTGTTAAAAATAGAAGGAATTGGCAAATCTCTAGCCGAAAAAATTATCAATAATATGAAATAATATCAATAATTCTCCAAGTATTATTATATATTATTAATTTTCTTGACAAACTATTTAATTTTAAATAATTATAACCGCAATTCTTTGCCAAAAGATTTTCATTAATAATTATTTATCATTGCAAATGCCAAAAAATTTCTACAATCAAACATTTCAAACAGACATACCAAATACATTAATGACCGATGCAGCGCCCAGTACCCCACCTCGTACTCCTATAAAAACCATATCATCAGAGTCAATTAACCCAATCTCTCCTCAAAGCCCTTCTTTTTTTCTGAAGGTCATGCCCATGACAGATGATTCGGAAACTTTTGTTAATTTTGAGTTAGATGAAAATAATGAACCTATTTTTTACATTACATCCAACCGCCCCAACACTCGATATGGCAGAAGGCAGGCTGAACATGCAACTCCTTATACTTGCCTCATAGAAATGATCTATAATGCATTACAAGGAGAAGAGATTTATAGCGCTATTACAAAAGTAGTTGAAATTGTTAATATTTTTCTACCCGATAAAGAAATGACTTTTGGCGATATTGTTCAAAACCATGATGCAAAAATAACAGAATTAACAGTAGCCCGAGAAGCAAGAAAGAGCGCAACCCAGCTCACCAGAGCCGGCCATCATATTGCAAGCGAGCTAAAACATATGAGCCCAAAACTAACAGAAGAATTAAAATCACATCAATCAGAACAATTTCCTGAATTCACATCTGCAGAAGTAATTGATAGAAATATAGGAATTATAGAAGCTGGTTACCTCAATGATATAGGGAATAAAATAAAAAAAGCGATGAGAAACTCTGAGACTACAACTCTATGTAATCTCGCCAAAGAAATAGCCAACAAAACATTGATAGAATTAAATAAGGATGATTTTGTTGCTTTTTTGGCAACAGATGGTAGCGATAAAGACAGTAAAGAAGGTAGCAGGGTCAGAAATGCAAGATGTGGCCTATATAGCTTGAATCAGCTAATTAACTTACTGCCTAAAGCCAGCACAACAATCGAACAAATAAGCGATCAGGAACCAGAAAAAATCCATGATTTAACTTTCGCCGAGCGTTCGCGATTTAAAACCGGCTTAAAAGTGCTTTTAGGTTTATTACCGGTAGCTAATGAGGAAATAAAAGCCAAAGGAAATAAATTTGATAAGGAAATTAAAGAACTCGAAAATAAAGATACAAAAGAATTGCTAAAATTTATTCGTGAAAAATTAGATGAAATTGATATTCAGAAAGTCGCAAGTCAGCTGGTAATTGATCTATTTGATTTTAAACATGATTCTAAATCGGCTATAGCTGACGTTCCGCATGTTTTATCCATAATATGCATCAGGCATCTGGCAATAATGAGTATATGTTTTCCAAAAATTAGCGCCAATACAGAATTAAAAGCAGAATTAGAAAGAAATTTTTTAAATTTGGGAGTTTTACAACAAAGTGGCTGGAATAATCTTGAAGTTGCAGTCCAAACTAAATCTAAGAAAAGGCCTGTCCAAAGTGCCAAATTAGATTTTAGGTCGTTAGTTCAAAAGATTAAACTGCTATCAGAAGATGAAAAATACTCTAAGATGGCCAAACGTTTGTCATTAACTGAATTGTCAGAGACTCCAAGCGAAACTATTGCTTCACAAAAGAGGTTAAAGCCAGAAAAACAAGGGGTTGAAAAACCTCTTGACTCAACTAAAATTGCTAATCATAATCATGACAGGCCGCGCCGTCCAAGCACCTCTGCTATCCCCATAGGATCTATGAATAGCGGAAATTATAATAGCAAGTAAAATATTTAATCGAAATAAATGATAATAGCTTATCCGCAAAGTCAAACACGTGAATCATATGTTGCAGAAACTACCAACATTTTAAAGTTACTATATAGTGAGTTTGGGGAAGATGATTTAAAAAAATTTGTTGCAGAAATTACCGCTAAAATAGCTCATTTTATCGGCTCTGGCAACAATGATGATCAAAAGAGGCGTAAAATAAATGCTCTGCAAGAACTAGTTTTAGCTAATAATGAAGAGGAGGGTGACCAATCAGAGTTAGCGGGCATAATGACTAGTCAGGCCTCACTCAGTGATGGAAGTTTATCTTCAGATGATGCTGCGATCCCGCTTGAAACTGAGGTCTTGAGTCCGTTATATGAATTAGAGCTACATTTACAAGGTAACAAAATAGTAGCAGAAAATCACCTCATAAACAAGCAAATAAACCTAAATTACAATCAACCAATAGAACGCTTACAGGGGTTTTTTAAGCAAGCTACCAGAAAATGCATCCAGGAAATATGCAATGCAACTTTGGAAAATAGCCAAAATATTACTACTGAACAACCCACCAGTCCCAGCCCAGCCCTACTACCAATGAGCAGAGCCTCTCGCCCATTGAGTGAGAATTTCATTGAGTAGGATTTATCCCAATGCCAAAGTAATCAAATCCAAACTCTTGAGCTTTGCTAACATCAACCATATTTCTTAGATCAATAATCAAAGGAGTTTTTTGCAACTCCTTGATCTGTTTTAAATCTAAACTTCTAAATTCATCCCATTCAGTTGCAATTACTAGCGCGTCGCTACCTTTAGATGCGTCATAAGGATTATCAAAATATTTTATTACCGAATTATCGCCAATTGCTCTTTGACAATTTTTTATGGCCTGACTGTCATAAGCATTGATTTTGGCACCTTTTTTGAGCAATTCTTTAATGATGACAATTGCTGGGCTATATCTGACATCATCAGTACCAGCCTTGAAAGCAAGGCCAAGAATAGCGATGGTTTTATTGCCAACATTGTTATTACAGGCAGTAATAATCCTATCAACCATTGCTAATTTTCGGTTATTATTAGAGGAAATAACCGCATCAATAATCGATGATTTGACATTATTTTGTTTGGCAGTATTAGAAAGCGCTAATATATCTTTTGGAAAGCAAGAGCCGCCAAATCCAGGGCCGGGATTTAAGAATTTGGGGCCAATTCTTGGATCAAGGCCGATTCCTTTAGACACTTCCCTAACATCAGCGCCAACTTTCTCACATAAATTGGCAATTTCATTGATAAATCCGATCTTAACTGCCAAAAAGGAATTAGCGGCATATTTGATTAATTCAGCGCTAGCTATATCAGTATAAATTATTTTGGCATTTGCTTTTTGAAGCGGCCGATAAATCTCAGTCATCGCATTTTGAGCCCGGTCATCTTCAATACCAAGCACTATGCGATCAGGATTTAAAAAATCTTCAACCGCCGCTCCTTGCTTTAAAAACTCAGGATTAGAAACAATTGAAAATTCAAGCCGGGGATTACATCCTTTGATGATTTGTTTAATTTTTTGATTAGTGCCAACTGGTACTGTTGATTTAGTGACAATGACCTTATATGATTTTGACGCCAAAGCAATATCACGAGCCACCTGATAGACAAAGGACAGATCGGCATCGCCATTACTCTCATCTTGCGGCGTTCCAACCGCAATAAAAATCGCCTCACTTTGCTCAATTGCCGAGGCCAAATCAGTTGTAAAAGAAATTTGGCGATTTTGACTGGCACTGTGCAATATATCAGCCAAATCAGGCTCATAAATTGGCATCACGCCATTATTTAATTTAGCAATTTTTTCTTGATCATTATCGACACAAATAACTTCATGGCCAATTTTACAAAAACAAATACCCGATACCAACCCAACATACCCAGTGCCAATTACTGTAATTTTCATGTTTATTTTATTTAATTATTAAACTTCCCTCTGTCACTCCTGCTCCTGCCTTGTTATTGCCGCTTCTCCTTTGTCATCCCCGAAAGAGGCAAGGATGACAGACGGAAGAGATAATCTATTATTTTTATGAGGCGACCCCATAAGAAAGCTTATTCAACCTTGACAATTTCCACCTAAATTAGTATATTTATCCAAATTAAGGAGGCTAATTTTTTTTGATAATTTTGGCCCCAGATCTTATCTGTTGAATTTTATTATATCAATAAATCTAAGTTAAGAGCTGTCTAATTTTATTTAAGGAGACATATTATGAGTTCTTTAAGCATTACCAATAATAATTTTTTTGCGCCAGTAAGTCAATTTAACCCTGCAAGACTCGGCGGTAGGGGGATTTTGCAATATTTGCAAGAAATTCAAAAATTCCCGATATTAACTCCTGAGGAAGAATATGATTACGCTATCAGATTCGTAAAAAATGAGGACAAGGAAGCGGCTAAAGCCCTGGTTCAAAGCCATTTGCGGCTGGTAGTAAAAATCGCCACTAAGTTTAAAAATTATGGCTTACCAATCGCTGATTTAATCTCTGAAGGCAATATCGGCCTGATCCAAGCGCTAAAAAAATTCGATCCTTTCAAGGGTTTTCGCTTTTCTACTTATGCGATGTGGTGGATTAGAGCTAATATTCAGGAATATATTTTAAGATCTTGGTCTTTGGTTAAAATCGGCACTACCGCTGCCCAAAAAAAACTTTTTTTTAATCTTCATAAAATCAAAAAAAGAATCAGTGAAAATTTTAGCGATAAAAATCTGATCCCGGAATATGTTGATCATATCGCCAAAAATCTTAATGTTTCCAAAAAAGATGTCATTGAGATGAATTCTCGGCTACAAAATTCTGATTCATCACTAAATGAAATGATTGGCGATGATCAGGAAAATGAAGCGATTAATAATTTGGCTAGCAATGATGAAAGTCAAGAAATTCTGGCAATAAATCATCAGGAAAAAACCAGACGCGCCTCAATGCTTAAAAGCGCCCTTGCCACTTTAAATTTACGCGAAAAAGAAATAATTTTTAAAAGGCAAATGTCGGAAGAACCCTCAACTTTAGAAGATTTAAGCCAAATTTATCACATCTCTCGTGAACGCGTCAGACAAATTGAGGCTAATGCTTTGCTTAAAATTAAAAAAGAAATTGCCCGGCTACAAAAAAAATTCAGTTACGCATAAATGTACACCGGAATCATTACCAATCAAGGCATTGTCAGCGATCTACAATATAGCCCAAGCCAGGATTTATTGCTTAAAATTACCATTAGCTGCATTACAAAACGCTCTTTAGACATTGGCTGCTCAATTGCTGTTAATGGTATTTGCCTTACTTTGATTGCTAAAAAGAAAATGGCGACCAAGATGATTTTATCATTTCAAGCATCAAAACAAACTTTAAAAAATACCAGCCTGAAAAATTGGCAAATTGGCAAATTAGTTAATTTAGAATTTTCGCTAATGGTTGGCGATGAGCTTGGCGGTCACATGGTTTTAGGCCATGTTGATGGGGTTGCTAAAATTACCAAAATTACCAAAATTAAAACTTCTCATAAAATAACCTTTAGCACCAAAAAAACATTATTACCCTTTATTGCTAAATTAGGCTCAGTCTGTTTAGATGGGTTATCACTGACCGTAACTGAAATCAAAAATAATCTATTTAACATTAATTTAATTCCACATAGTTTTAACCATACTAATTTTAAAGAATTAAAAGTCGGTGATGAGGTCAATATTGAAATTGACCCAATCGCCCGTTATCTTCAAAGACTAAGTAAAAACTAATATGACTAACTTTGAGCGCAAAAATTTATCTTCGATTCCAGAAATTATTGCCGAGGCAAAAAAGGGCAATATGTTTATTTTGGTTGATGATGAGAACCGTGAAAATGAAGGTGATTTAGTAGTGCCGGCACAAATGTGCGATGATCAAAAAATTAATTTCATGATTAAAAATTGCCGGGGATTGGTTTGTTTGGCATTAAGTGAGGATCGGGTTAAGCAATTAGAGCTGCCTTTAATGTCACTTAATAATCAATCGCGCCATAAAACTGCCTTTACGATTTCAATTGAAGCCAGAAGCGGCATTAGCACTGGCATCTCGGCCTTTGATCGCGCTAAAACTATTCGCGATGCTATTGATCCGACTAAAAATAAAAATGATATTGTCAGTCCGGGCCATATTTTCCCACTAAGAGCAGTAGATGGTGGAGTATTGGTTAGAGCCGGCCATACTGAGGCAGCCGTTGATATTTCAAGACTCGCCGGACTTAATCATTCCGGGGTAATTTGTGAAATCATGAATGATGATGGTACCATGGCCCGCTTACCTGATTTAATTAAATTTGCCAAACAACATCAGCTAAAAATTGCTACCATTGCCGATTTAATTGAATATCGCCGCAAGACCGAAAAACTAATCACACTTGAAAAAAAATCAAAATTTACCAGCCATTTATCCAAAAACTTAACCGCTGAATTTGATCTGGTGATTTATAAAAGTAAGGTTGATAATATTGAGCATATTGTTTTGACTAAAGGCCAAATCAAAGAAAATGAGCCAACTTTGGTGAGAATGCATCATCTCAATATTTTAAATGATTGCTTAAATGATGCAAATAGCCAAAAATCTGGCCTCTTGCTCAAATCGCTAAAAAAAATTGTTAAAAATGGCTCCGGAGTCGTAGTAATTATCAGACAACCAAGCGAATCTCTGGCTGAACTCATGAATAATAACCATGATAATATTTTAAAAGCCAATAAAGAACTCAGAAATTACGGAATCGGCGCTCAGATTTTGCTTGATCTTGGCATCAAAAATATGATTCTGCTTACCAATTCTAAAAAATCGATAATTGGCCTTGAGGGCTATGGAATAAAGATTTGCGGCTATAATAAATTATAAAGAACTTTTTTTGTCATTTTGACGAAAGTCGGAATCCACCTTACAACATTTTGGCTGCCAACTGATGGATTGCGGCCTGCGCCGAAATGACAAGGGAGGGGCAACAAGGTAAAGATGAATAATAATCAAAAAATATTTAACAAATGATCAATAAAGCTAATAACCATAATATTTCATCTTGCGAATCAAATCCCACTAATGCTAAAAAAGTTATTATTTTAGGCAGTGGTCCTAATCGAATCGGGCAGGGTATTGAGTTTGATTATACTTGTGTTCATGCCGCTTTTGCTTTAAAAGAAATTGGCATTGAAGCGATTATGGTTAATTGCAATCCTGAAACTGTTTCAACTGATTATGATACTTCTGATCGCTTATATTTTGAGCCTTTAACTCCCGAAAATGTTATTGAATTAATTAAAAAAGAAGCTTCTAACGGTACTTTGCTTGGCGTTAATGTGCAATTTGGCGGCCAAACTCCATTATCTTTGGCGCAATTTTTACAAGATGAAAATGTTGCAATAATAGGTACCTCCCCTGACATGATTGACTTAGCCGAAGATCGCGATCGCTTTAAACAACTTATTATAAAATTAAATCTTAACCAGCCACAAAATTCTATTGCTTATTCTGCAAATCAAGCCATTGAAAAAGTCAAAGAGGTAGGCTTTCCAATCGTTGTCCGTCCTTCTTATGTCCTTGGCGGACGCAATATGGCAATTATTTATGATGAAAATTATTTGTTAAAATATTTGGCCGAGCATGAGGAGATTTTCTATAATGGCCCGTTATTGATCGATAAATTTCTAACTGATGCAATTGAAATTGATGTTGATGCTTTGTCAGATGGGCAGGAAGTATTTATTGCCGGCATCATGCAGCATATTGAAGAAGCTGGCATTCATTCCGGTGATTCAGCTTGCTCGATTCCTCCTTTTTCTTTAAGTGATGAGATGATTACCAAGATTAGGCAGGCAACGATAAAGCTTGCTTTAGGCCTAAATGTTAAGGGCTTAATGAACATACAATTTGCAATTAAGGATGATATTTTATATGTGCTTGAAGTTAATCCCAGAGCCTCAAGAACCGTGCCCTTTGTTGCCAAAGCCACCAATCTTCAAATCGCTAAAATTGCCACTCTAATCATGGTTGGGAAAAAATTAAAAGATTTAAAATTGGTTGAAAAAAAGCTTGATTATTTTGCGGTCAAAGCGGTGGTATTTCCTTTTGCCCGCTTTAGTAATGCCGATACTATTTTAGGCCCGGAAATGAAATCAACCGGCGAAGTAATGGGCATTGACCGCAATTTTGCCCTGGCCTTTGCCAAAGCGCAGGTTGGAGCTGGAGTAAAATTACCAACTTCTGGCCTCGTTTTTCTTTCAGTTAAAGATTCCGATAAAAAATATGTCGTTAAAATCGCTCGTGATTTAATCGATATTGGCTTTAAAATTGTTGCCACCAAAGGCACTGCTAAATTTTTAGCTGAAAATGATATTGCGGTAACCATTGTCAATAAAATTACCGAAGATAAGCCTCATATAGTGGATATGCTGGAGAAAAAAGAGATTTCGCTGGTAATTAATACCACTCAAGGCGCTCAAGCCACTAAAGATAGTTTCTCAATCAGACGCACCTCTTTAATGAAGGCTATCACTTGCTCAACCACGATCTCTGGTGCTAGCGCTCTAATTGGCGCCCTTAAAGCCTATAAGGATAATGACTATCAGTTCGAGGTTAGAGCCTTGCAAGATCTTTACCAAAAAAACTAAAATGAATGAAATATTTTTTGGCCCAACAGCAATTGAAAAATCTATTTCTAACCTATTAAAACCAGTATTTTTGGGCAATAAAAAAGAATTTAAAATCATCAATAATCTAGCTAAAAATTGGCCAAACATTATCGGCAAAAATTACGCCAAATTCTGCTATCCCAAAGCAGTTGCCTTTAGCAAAAATATTACCGGTCAAAAATCAGGTCCCAATTTACAAAATAAAGCAAAATTAACAATTGCAGTCACTAATTCAGCAGTAGCATTTTTTTTAGAAAGCAATAGCGAATTCATCATCGAAAGAATCGCCGAACTTTACGGCTATAAAGCAATTACTAAAATCATCATCAAGCAAGAGCCAAGCAACAAACATTTCGAGCAAAATAATTCAAAACCAAAAACAAATAATCTAACCCCAAAAAATCAGGAGAGGCTAGATAAAGCGGTTAAATTAGTCAAAGATCAAGAATTGGCTGAAATTATCGCTAGGTTAGGGAAGGATATTTTATAAATTTACGCGCCCTGAATTGCCACGACGCAGCAATTCAGGGCGTAAAAGAAGTGTGCATAAAGCCTGCAGGAGACTTTACTTTTTTAAGAAAAATTAGTATTAGTAATAATATCATGATCAGACCTAAACTCATCAAGATAATTTTTATGCCAGATTTGTTGATAGGTTTCAAAGCCAAGATTGCCACCGGAGAGAATTACCAGAATCTTAGGACGGCTTGAATTAAGGCAGGTTCTTAGATATTGTACAGCGCCGGCAAAAGCGAGGGCGGCGGTTGGTTCAACAGTAATTTTTAACAGATTATTTAGCCATTGGCTGAAATAGATTATTTCTTCTTCGCTGATTTCTAATATTGCGGCGATTTTAGTTAAATAATTGAAGGTACGCTTTGAAACTGAAAGGCTTCTGGCGCCATCAGCAATAGTGTTAGGACTATCTGTAAAAGCAAAAATACTACCGGTTTTAACTGAGATTGAAGCATCATTGCCAATTAAGGGCTCGCAAGCAAAAATTTTGGCATTTTTAGCAAGACCTAAAGCGGCAAGTAAAGAACCCGATACCAGCCCGCCACCGCCACAAGGAGCAAAAATTGCATCCATCTCACCAGCTTCTTTTAAACTTTCAAAACAAACCGTAGCCTGTCCCAAAATTATGTCATCATTATCTGAAGGGTGAAGATAATAATAGCCTTCCGCAATTCTTGCTTGCGCTAGATAATTAGCCTCTTGTCTTCTTTCAGTAACAATAACTTCACCGCCATAAGATCTGGTAGCGTCAATTTTAAGCGAGGAAGTGTTTTTGGCCATATAAATCAAAGATTTAATGCCCATCTTGCTACAAGCATAGGCAATTGCCTGAGCGTGATTTCCGGAGCTTACCGCTACAATCTTCTCTGGCAATTTTTTATGTCTTTCCTGATAGCTCAAAATCGCATTTAAAACTCCACGAATTTTAAAGGAGCCCGTCTTTTGAAAAGCCTCTAATTTGAAATAAATATCTGCTTTGAAAAAATCATTGAAGAATTGATTGGTGATTAATGGGGTTTTAATTATTTTATCTTTGATTCGCTCATAGGTCAAAACAACATCATTAAAACTGAGCTGCTTTATCTCTTGATCGTTAATTGCTTGATTTACTTTCACAAAATTAAAATACTCTTAAGGTCTATTTTACTTCAAAAATGGCATCTACTTCAACTGCCACACCTTTAGGTAACGATCCCGAACCAACGGCGGCGCGAGCATGTTTACCAGCATCACCAAAAATCTCAACAATAAGATCAGAGGCGCCATTGGCAACTAAAGGATGGTCACTAAAATTAGCATCAGCATTAACAAATACCCCTAATTTCACACATTTTGCAACTAAATCAAGATTGCCATTTAAAGCTGATTTTAGCTGTGAAATAATATTTAAAGTACAGATTCTGGCAGCTTTTTTAGCTTCTTCAGCGCTGATATTAACCCCAACTTTACCGACATATTTTAATTCACCATTTTCAACTGGTAATTGTCCAGAGATAAAAATTTGATTACCGGATTTTACGAAACCAACATAATTAGCAACTGGAGCCAGAGCTTCAGGAATCTCAATTCCTAAAGATTTTAATTTATTTTCAATAGACATATTTGATAATTTTGATAATTTTTAAATGATAAAAGTCCTGTTTTAGACAATTGAAATCCAACTAATTCGCTAAGTCAATAATATTTTTAAACGCCAACAATTCCTAATTTTTTAAATAGCTCACGATCCTTCTTGGTTCGTGGATTTTTAGTAGTTAATAATTGCTCACCATAAAAAATGGAGTTAGCGCCAGCAAAAAAACATAGAGATTGGGTTTGTTCATTCATCATTGTTCTTCCGGCAGAAAGTCTCACTGTTGCTTTTGGCATCATAATTCTTGCAATAGCAATAGTTCTAACGAATTCAAATTGGTCAAATTTGGGTATTTTTTCAAGCGGAGTTTTTTTGACTCTGACTAACATATTAATTGGCACTGATTGTGGCTGCTCATCTAAATTAGCTAATATTGTCAACATTTCAGCGCGATCTTTCCGCTCTTCGCCCATCCCAATAATTCCACCGCTACAAACTTTAATTTTGGAAGCGCCGATATTTTTTAAAGTATCAAGACGATCTTCAAAACTTCTGGTGGTAATGATTTCTTTATAATATTGCGGCGAGGTGTCGATATTATGATTATAATAATCAAGCCCGGCTTCTTTTAATTTTTCACCTTGAGCTTTAGTTATCATTCCAAGCGTCATGCAGGTTTCGAGCTTAATTTTTCTGACTTCCTTGATAATTTCACAAATTTTTTCAACATCGCGATCGTGTAAATTACGCCACGCTGCCCCCATACAAAATCTTGAAGCGCCACTTTCTTTGGCAATTTTAGCTGCTTTTAAAATATCATCCAAATCCATCAAAGCTTCTTTTTTAAGATCGGTATTATAATGGGCTGATTGCGGGCAATATTTGCAATTTTCCGGGCAAGAGCCAGTCTTAATACTGAGTAAAGTACTGAGTTGCACTTTATTTGGATCGTGAAATTGGCGATGGATAATTGCAGCCTTAAAGATTAAATCATTAAAGGGTAACTCATATAGCTCCAAAATTTCTTCCACCATCCAATTATTTTTTATTTTTTTAAGATCGGCATTTATATAATCAGACATAGTAAAATCAAGTGGAGCCGGTCTTTGATTATTTTTTTGATTTTGTTCTAAATTTTCCATTTTATTTTTACTTATAATTTTGTTACTAACCTCTGATCAAACTAAGCATTTTTTCAACATTTTTAATTGGAGTTTGTGGTAAAATTCCGTGACCTAAATTAAAAATAAAATTTTTATGATTTAAATTATCCATAATTTCACTAACTTCTTGCTCAATCATCTCTTGGTTATAGGCCAAAATATAATTATCAAGATTTCCCTGAACTACAATATCAAATTTATTTTGTAGATTTTCTTTAATCCATCTTGGCGATAGATTTTGATCAACGGCCAAACAATCCATCTTAACTTCCCTGGCAAAATCTTCATATAAAACCCCGCTTCCCCTAGGAAAAGCAATAATTGGTATATTTGGGAAATGTTTTTTTAATTCTAAAATTATTTTTTTATTTGGTTCAATAACCCATTTTTTATATTCGCTAAAAGGCAAAATTCCAGCCCAAGAATCAAATAATTTAATAACTTCAGCACCAGCTTTAATTTGGTTCAAAAGGTAAATTATAATCGCTTCAATTAAAATATCGATCAAATTTTGAAAAAATTTCTGATCTTGCAGTGCCTTTTTTCTGGTTTTTTCAAAATTCTTCGACCCTCCCCCTTCAATCATATAACTAGCAATAGTCCAAGGCGAGCCTGAAAATCCAATTAAAGCAACCTCTTTATTTAATTTTGACTTAGTTAAAGAAATCGTTTCAAAAACCGGAGCTAAATGTTTTTCAATATTATCAGTTCTTAATTTTTTTAAATCTTGATCTTGATTGATCGCTTCTAATTTCGGG
>JACCDG010085976.1_pt1 | contig 19572 bp, 26 predicted proteins | sample 7442471 | NCBI WGS metagenome assembly JACCDG01 (sample SAMN15323444, study PRJNA562643) | freshwater metagenome | isolation source: river surface water | place: USA:Blue River Watershed | collected 2017-08-17 | reverse complement strand
TGAAGCAGGGCTGGAGCCTGCAAGAGTTCCTGGGGGTGAAGTGGCTCATCACCATCAAGAAGGGCCTCGTGCCGACGAACCGGGTCTACCAGTTCGCCGACCCGAAGTTCATCGGCAAGAGCTACGTCCTCGAAGACACCACCATGTACATCAGGCGGGAAGCCTACATGCTGGAGTTCTTCGCGTACGAGACCCTGGGCGGCACGATCGGCCACACGAGCGGCCTCGCGATCATCGACTTCCAGTGATGACCGAACCGGCCGCCGCCCACTGAGGCGGCGGCCGGCCGGCCCCCCAGCATCCGGCCCAGCCCAGGAGCACCGTCATGGCGGACGTGAACCAGACCGCGATCGGCGACAACAGCAACCGGCCGTTCAACGCCGGCCCCTACGTGGACCCGAACCTCACCGCGGCCCACGGGACCATCAGCCAGTCGGCCGCCGACCAGGGCGCGCTCGGCCGCACCGGGAACCTGAACCAGCGGACCGACGTGTACGACAAGGCCGGCACCAACTTCGAGCCCGGCGACCAGGACGCCCCCACCTACCCGCACGCCCCGAACAAGTGGGTGCACGGCCGCGACCCGTACAAGGCGGGCGGGTTGGACGCCGAGGTCAACCCCGAGTCCTGAGCCCGCCCCCAATACCGTTATTGAAGGAGCCGACCCCGATGAGCGCCAACCTGCTGCCGGACCCGCAGGCAGCCTACGACCACCTGTTCCAGGGGGTCCACCAGCGGGTGTTCTTCCAGAAGCTGGCGAACGCCGGCTACGCCTGCGACACCCCGCAGCAGGCCGGCTACCTGCTCGACCTCGCCGGGCGGCTGCGGCTGGCGAACCAGGAGCACGCGGTGAAGACCGCGGCCGCCGAGAACGACCCGTACGCCGCGGCCCTCGCCCACCTCAACGGGGCGCTCGAACAGAGCGGCTACGGGAGCGTGAAGCAGGCGGCCGCCGCCGACGAGGAGTGGGCCATCAAGTCGGCCGCCGCCGACCTGATGGACGACCCGGACATGTACAACGCCGTCCTGAGCCTCAAGCAGGCCCAGGCCGACATGGCCGCCCGGCAGCCGGCCGCCTAACACGTTGACACGGTCTGTCTGGTGCGGTTAACATCCGGCACCAGACAGGAGGTGTCTCGTGCCGACGAAACTGGGCGTCAGCGTGGAAGCCCTGGTTGCCGCCTACGACCGGCTGCGGTCGATCGACAAGGTGAGCGACGAGTTCAAAATATCGCGGGCGACGGTGGCCAGACGGCTGCGGCCGGTTATCTCGCTGGACGGTCCGAAGACGATCGACCACGCCCGCGAGCAGAAACTGTGCCCCGCCTGCGGGGACGTGAAGTCGGTAGCCGACTTCCACAAGGCGACCCGCAGACCGGACGGGTTGCAGGGGCAGTGCAAGACGTGTAGTGCCGAGATAGGCCGCGACGCCCACCTGCGGGCCAAGTACGGCATCTCAGCAGCCGCGTACGATGCGTTGCTGGCCGAACAGGACGGCCGGTGTGCCATCTGCGGGCTCCCGGAAACCTTGTCCCGTGCCGGTCGGGTACTGCAACTTGCAGTCGATCACTGTCACGCGAGCCGCACGGTACGCGGGCTCCTGTGCGGCGACTGCAACAACGGTCTGGGTAGGTTCAAGGACGACCCTGAGCTGCTGCTACGAGCAGCAGCATACCTGAAAGGAGAATGATCGTATGCCCGTCGATACGAGCTGCTTGTTCACCACAGTCCGAAATGACTCCGGCGTGAAGAAGAAGTTCGGCTTCCTGCCGCCGCACGGCCGGGAGCTGGACGTGGACGAGGAGTTCACCGTTTTCGGCTCGATCCTGGAGGCCGTGGCCAACGCCCGCGGCGACCGGGTGTCCAGCCGCCGCGACATGATCGCGTTCGAGGCCGCCATCGAGCGGGGGGACATCACGATCCTGAACACCCCCGCCCCGATCCTCCAGGACCAGACGACCGGCGACATCAAGATGCTCCGCCTCAACGGCGGCACCTTGGGCGTGATCGACCCGTGCTGGAGCCGCGAGTCCTCGATCGACCTCGTGCCCTGACCGCCACTCGTACTCCCTGGTACGGCGAACACCCCCGGCACGTCGCCGGGGGTGTTTTGCGTAGGAGGACCGCCATGCCCGAGGAATGCAGCCACGACAGCCGCCCGGCGTACGGGCGGCTCATCGGCCCCCTGCGGGAGAAGGCCCGGGAGCTGGGGTACGCCCTGGCCGTCCACGGCACCCTCAAGCGGGACATCGACCTCGTGGCCGCCCCGTGGACGGCCGAGGCCGTCGAGGCCCGTGTCCTGGCCGAGGCGGTCCGGGACACGGCCCGCCTGCACAACCTGGGCATCGCGCACCACAAGGGGGTCGAGGACGAGCCGTTCTTCCACGCCGGCTGCCCCGGCCTCAAACCGCACGGCCGGCTGTGCTGGAGCTACCACCTGGGCGGCGGGCCGTACCTCGACCTGTCGGTGATGCCCAAGTCCTACGCCGGCGACTGGGAGTGCCCGGCCTGCGAGTCCCACAACACGTCCAACCCGACCTGCTGGCACTGCGGCCGGCCCAAGTCCTAAAAAACGGCCCCCTCCGCGTCATAGTAATTGGGTCGCGATCCTTACCTCGCGGCCCGGTCACTTACCCGCAGGAGGATAGTCCGATGTCGCAAGCCGCCGGTGTCCCGTTTACCCCCGCCGCCCACCCGCTCGTTCCGACGCGGGACGGCCGCCCGTTCTGGGCGACCGTTCGTTACCGCCTCCGGATGCTCCGCCACAACCTCGTCGCCCACCCGGTCGCCGGCGTCCTCTGGGCGTTCGGCTTCGAGGCCGCCGGCGACTACGTCCACGACACCCTCTAGGAGGCCGCCGTGGATAACGTCGCGACGGGCCTCTGGCTCTACCTGATGACGTCGTACCTGTACGGCTTCGCCGGCCTCGTCTGGTTCCTGTCGGAGCCGCGGGCCGGCCCCCTGCCGCTGTCCCGCCACGCCGCGGGGCTGGTGGTCTTCGCCGCCTCCCCGCTCGTGCTGGCGGTGGACGTGACGTGGGCCGTTGTCCGGTATGCCCAGGGGAGGCCCCTATGACCACCGTCCGGCGGGCGGGCGACTGGATCTTCTCCAAGTTCCCCGCCAAGCCCACCGACCGGCAGCTCGCCACGTACAAGAACCTGTGGTGGCGGGTGGCGCTCTCGCACATCCCGCCTCGCGACGAGCGGTTCGAGTTCGAGCGGGACTTCGGCATGCCGCTCATCCCGGCCGTCCTGGAGCACAGGCCGCTCAGGTTCGGCCTGAAGGTCGATGGCGGCGGGCAGCATTTGACGTTCGTCTTCCCGGAACGGTGGCTGACGACTCAGGAGGAGTACAGCTTCGTCAGCCGGCTGACGGAGCACCCCGAGGTCAAGGCCGCCAAGTTGACGGTCGTGGACCTCGTCACCAAGTCGCCCCTGCTGATCGGCAGCTTCATCCGGGACGACATCCTCATCATCAGCGACCCGAAGGAGGGCCGTTAGTGGAGATCAAGCCGTTCGTGGCCGGGTGCAAGTACGTCGCCGGGATGCGGGCGGCGTCGGGGGGCGTGCTGACCCCGCCGCTGCTGCGGGAGATGGACCGGCTGGCCGCCGACTACCGGGTCGGCCCGCGGGAGACGATGCTGCACGCGGTGGACCGCCTGCGGCACATCGACCTGGACGAGGTGGACGCGGCCCCGGGCCTCGCCGTCGCCCACTGGCTGGTCCTCGGGGAGCTGATCCCGGCGGACAAGGAGTACCGGAAGTTCTGGGCCGTCCGGGCCGGCCGGATGAGCATGACGGCCAAGTCCATGCGGGCCGAGCTGCTGGTCGCCCTGGACCTCCAGCGGCGGACGGCCGCCGGCGAGATCGTGCTGCGGGAGCCGGGTAAATAACCCGCCCGTCCGCGGCATATTACTTGACCCCGACCGTCGTGCGTTCCGCACCTCGGCCGGGGTCTTTCGTTAGGTTCCCGAATAAGAGGGATGCCGATGAAGACGTTCACGCGGGAAGGGATTCGCGACGGGTCACTGGTCCGCCGGCTGGACGCGGCCGGGACGTTCGCCGTCTACGTCGAGGACAGGGCGTCGCAGGCGTTCAAGGTGGTGGACACGTACGCCGGCCGGCCGATCGGCACGTTCAGCCGGGCGATGCTCGTCGCCTCCCTGGAGGTGGCCGTGGTGGTCCGGGAGGAGGGCGAGACGGCGGCCGTGATCGCCACGATCTACGACGTGGAGCAGAACAAGGCCGTCTGGGCCGACGCCCAACTGCCGGGCGTCCCCGAGTACGAGTACCCCAAGTATCTGTGACCCAACTCCGAATAAGAGGAGAAGCCGATGACCCTGCACGACCGCAACCTGGGGATCAAGTCGCCCCCCGAGCCGGGCAACTGGGACCGGCTCCAGGACGCGATCCTGCGGCTGGTGCCGCCGGACCTGTACGACCGGATCGCGTGGCGGGAGAAGTTCATGACCGACCAGGAGGCCCGGTTCACCTGTTCGGCGGCCCAGTTCACCGTCGAGTTCCGGATCTTCGCGGCGGACGACAAGACGCTGCGGGTCTGCTTCCACCGGCAGGTGGACGGGTGGAAGCTGGGGTCCGGCGGGACCGACGAGCGGCCGTGGCGGGTGGTCCACACGCCGCCGTCGATGTTCGACGCCCCGCGGGCGTTCCACTTCAAGTCGTACGTGGAAGCCCTGATCGACATGGGTAAGCCCTGCTGAGGATTCCTCGCCTCGCCTACGGGCGAAAGGAGGGGACCGCTAGGCCGCACCGGGGCAGTCCGGTGCGGCGCTCAAGGTCGGAAGGACGATCTTCGGCCCCGGCACGCCGCACAGTGCCGGTAGCATCGTGAGGGATCAGTCATGGCGAAGAAGAACGGCAAGGGCGGCGAGGACCACAAGGACGACGGGCACGGCCTGCCGCCGCCCATCGCGGACCTGTTCGGCCGGATCTTCATGGTGTCGCCGGAGACGATGAAGCCGGTGGACGAGAAGCGGGAGACGAAGGCGTTCAAGGCCGCCGAGGAGGTCGCCCTGAAGGTCGCCGCCACGCTGTCCCCGCCCAAGGACCAGTCGGGCGGCGTCTTCATCCGGATCTTCGACGAGAAGTTCGCGGCCCCGATCCAGGCCAACCCGCTCATCCCCAGCGGGTCGGCCAAGAAGCTGATCCTGGCCCTGGAGTCGAAGACCGGCGGCATCCGCGAGCAGGACGACGGGCCGCCGCGGGACGAGCTGTGGGGCGACGTCCTGCACGACGCATGGTTCGCCCACGTCGCCGAGCACGTCGCCAAGGAACTGTGGCGGCGGCTGCCCGGGGAGCCGGAGGAGAAGGAAGGCATGCTGGAGGAGATGCTCCCGGTACTCCAGAAGTACGGGCGGGCCGTCTTCGACACCCGGACCGTGTTCGACGCCAACGCCAACGGCGGCGAGCACAACCCGCTCCGCCACGCCTCCGAGTGCGCCGGGGAGCACCTCAAGGACTTGGTGATCGCCAAGGCCCGCGAGCTGGGCGTCCTGCCCTTGGCGTGACGTAGGGCGATCCCGGCCCCAACCGGGGGACCGCCAGGGCCGCCGCCCCGCGGGGCGGCGGCGCGCTCAAGGTCGCGGAATGAGTCGCAGCCTTCCGTCCCGGCGTGCGGTACACGCCGGTGCAGAAGCGGAGTCCGTCATGATCCAGTTCCTCGGGGCCATCGCCCCCGCCGCCGCCGCCAACGCCGCCGCCAACCTCGCCACGGGTGCGGCCGGGTCCGCGGTCATGGGCGTCGCGGCGAACGCCGGCCGGATCGTCGCCGGCGCCGTCATCACGAAGATCGGGGCGGACATCGCCCGGCCCGCCCTGGAGCGGGTGCTGGGCGCCGCCGCCCGGGTCATCTTCCGCACGTAGTCGCAGGCCCAGGCCCGGCCCGTCGCGGGCCGGGCCGTTTCCCTAGCCCCAACCGCGAGAGTCCGATGAACGAGCCCAACCTGACGATGTTCGACAACGCCAAGTCGGTGGTCACCCACCCCGGGCAGGCCCACCGCGACGAGACGATGGCCGTCATGTTCCTGCTGGCGGCCAACCCGAACTTGGTCGTGTACCGCCGCGACCCGTCGGCGGAGGACTTGGCCGACCCGGCGGTGATCGTGGTGGACGTCGGCCGGCAGCACGACCCGAGTCGGAACAACTTCGACCACCACCAGTTCCCCCGCGACGCCCAACCGGCGTGCGCCCTGACTCTCGTCCTGGCCCACATGGGCCTCCTGAAGCAGGCCCGCCGCGCCTTCCCGTGGCTGGAATTCACCGAGATCCTGGACTGCCGCGGGCCGGTGGTGGCCGCCGAGTGGGCCGGCACGAACGCGGACAAACTGATGGGCACCATGTCCCCGATCGAGGCGTCGGTCTTGAAGATCTTCGAGCGGGGGACCGGCGACGCACTCGGCCTGACGCCGGGCATGGCGGCCCACGACCTGCTCCTGCGGATGGGCGTGGAGAAAACGGCCTTCCTGCGGCGGTTCGCCCGGCGGATCGCGTATCTCGACGTGGGGGCCGCGGTGGTGACGGTGGCCGCCGGGGCCAACCGCTACCTGGAGGTGATCGACGCCAGCTTCATCCCCGCGGACGACGACCCGACCCTCGCCCTGGAGGCGTGGGTGAAGGACAACTACCCGGCGGCCGCGGTGACCATCACCAAGGACGACCGGGGCGACGGCACCTCGGTGTTCCGCCGCAACGACCACCCGCGGATCGACTTCTCGGTCCTGGACGGCAAGCCCGGGACGGTATTCGCCCACAAGAACGGGTTCGTGGCCAAGCTCGCCGCCGGGGTGGACCCGGTCGCGGCCGTCCGCCAGTCGGTCAAGGCGGAGCAGTAACCGAGACACCCGGTCCGGGCGGGGCAGCGATACCTGCGGCGTTACGCCGCGGACCGCAACTCGTGCCCGTCAATCTGAGCGGCTTGACCCGACCGCCTGATCGGTCGGGTCAGCAGTCGCGTTGTCGAAACCTCCAGGCGGCGGTCCGCCGCGGACCTTGCCTTCCGGTTTAGCAACGCGCCTGCCCGCCGTGCGTGGACAGTACCCCGCCCGGGCCGGGCTAATACGGCCGGCCCACTGACGGGGCCGGCCGTGATTTTTCAAGCATCACAAGGAGGACGACCCATGACGTACGGTGACGCCGTGTTGCAGTTCTTCTACGAAACGGTCCCGGCCGCGACCCCGGCGAGTGCCGAGGTCCGGTTCGAGGCCGTCTCGGCGGAGGTTTTCGGGACCAAGCAGCGGCGGTTCGGGCCGATGCCCGCACCCGAGGCCCAGGTGGCCGTCCGCGACGTGCTCCGGCACAACTCCGGGGTGGTCGAGTTCTTCACCCCGTGGGGGGCGTCCAAGCAGCAGGAGCGGGCCGGGATCGACGTGCTGGAGTTCTCGGCCCTCAAGCAGCTCCTGTGCCTGCGGGAGTCGCTGCGGCGGTACGACGTTCTCGGCATGTTCTCCTTCCGGCTGGAAGACCTGACCGACCGGTTCCTGTTCGGGGACGCCCGGCTCAAGCAGATCGAGGACTACTGCGAGGACTTCGCGGTCCTGGCCCAGGCCGTCCTGCCCGGCAGCCGGTTGCTGCCGGAGTCCCTGTTCACCACCTGGGAGGCGTTCCGGGACGCGGGCGAGTCCTACGCCCCGGCCTTCTACAAGGTGCTGACCGGGCGGGCGGAGGTGGAAAGCCTGCGGGAGATCGGCTGGGCGGGCGACCTGCCGGCGGCCCAGCGGGACTATTACTACGCCGCCTACCGGAAGTTGTACCCGGAGGCGGACCACGCCCGGGTCTTGGCCCGGTACTTCGCGGCGACCCTCGCCCGGACCAAGCTCAAGGCGACGGGCCGGCCGCTGGAGCCGCACGTGACGGTGTGCTTCAACCACCCGATCCCCGGCCACCCGGGGAAGGACGCCCGGGTCTTCTACCGGACGATCCCCGAGCGGCACACCCACCAGCACAAGAGTCCGTGGATGGCCACGGGTTACTTGGAGGTGACGGCCGAGGGCAAGTGCTCGCCCCGGTTCGCCGACCCCGAGGGGGCCGGCCGCCTCACCCCGCACGAGGTGACCCTTGCCGCCGGCCTCCGGGCCGTGCAGGTGGCCGCCCCGTACGTGGAAGCCTGACACAGACGTCGCCCGCCGTTTCGCGCCAAAGTGATTCCAGTTCCGAGACGAGGAAAGACCCATGTGTCAGAAGCACGCGACCGCCGAGTCGAAGGCCGCCGACGACCCGCTCATCAAAGCCCTCTCCGGGGCCGAGCTGACCCCCGACGAGCGGGACCGGGCGGCCCAGGAGGTCCGGGAGATCGAGCAGACGCTCGGCGAGCCGCCGGCGGCGGTCGTCGAGATGCTGGAGAACGCCGGGGTGGACGTGCCGGTCGTCGGCGGCGACGACGGCGTCTAGCCCAACCGTAAGGGTCGCCGCGACGTACAGCGTGTTCTGCGGCGTTACGCCGTGGTACGCCCAATGCCCTTCACGATCAGCTCGTCGAACATCCCGAGCGCTGTTCGACGAGCTGCTCTCCTGAGAACCGACTCCGCCTTTCGCGAGGTGGGTCGGGCTGCTCAGGCGGAGTCCTGTTGCGTCGTAAGTGGACGTCGCGGCGACCCGTCTTCACGGGGGGACCGACCACCTGCATAATGCAGGCGGTCGGCCCCTTTTTCTTAGCCCTCCGGGAAGGACTCCGATGGCCCTGGACCTCATCAAGAGCGAGCTGCCGCAGATCGACGGCTGCACGCTCTTCACCTCCGTCAAAGCCATCCTCGCCAACCAGGGGGTGCCGGCGACCGTCGAGCACGTCCTGCGGGACCGCCAGGGCAAGCCGCTGGACCTGCGGCCGCTCTTCCCGGACGCCGAGAGCGAGGACGTGTCGGCCGACAGCGTGGACGCCGGGACGGGGGCCGTGAAGGTCCGCATCAAGGAGGCCGTCGCCGACGAGCTGGACCCGGTCAACAACCCCCTCTGGGAGATCACCGCGGCCGTACAGAACGCCCGGACCGGGGTCGTCCGGTTCCGGCTGCCCAAGGCCACCGTGGAGCTGGCGGGGATCTACACCGTGTCCCTGGCGGTCCTCGACGCCGGCACCCCGGTGGCCGTCGATCAGGCCATCATGTCCGTCGAGAAGTCGCTGTGGGCGGCCAAGCTGGACGTGAACCTCCAGCAGGCCGGGCCGCCCAGCCTGATCGAGATCCGCAACCTGATCGTGGACCGCGACCCGGCCGACAACTCCCTCCTGGACCGGGTCGAGTTCACGACCGATCAGGTGATGAGCGCCCTGATCCAGCCGATCCAGTATTTCAACGACCAGCCGCCGCCCGTCCAGAAGTTCAACACCCGCGACTTCCCCTATCAGGCGGCGTGGCAGGACGGGGCGATCGGGAACCTGATGCTCATGGCCGCCCACAACTACCGCCGCAACCAGCTCGCCTACTCGGCGGGCGGCACGAGCGTGGACGACAAGAACAAGGAGGGGCCGTACTTGGCCTTCGGCAACCAGCTCCTCCAAGGGTTCAAGGACTGGACCCTCAACAAGAAGGTCGAGATCAACGTCCGCGGCTTCATGGGGTCGGTCCGGTCGCCGTTCGGGCGGGGGGCGTACTGGTGACCCACAATAACGGTATTGAACCCTAAATACCGGGCTCAAACGCGGCATACTACTTGACCGGGCTGACCTATCACTGACGTGGTGGGCCGGCCCGGTGGCGTTATCGCCGTAGACCTTGTGAGCCGGAGTCCGGTCGAGTGGGCGTCTGCGACGCCCGTGGAGGCAACACATGACAACGGAACTGACCGTTCCGCTGGGGCGGCCCGAGGTCACGCTGACCCGCCGCCTGACGGAGATCCAGGGCAGCACCGAGCGCGGTGCGGCCCACGAGAAACTGCGCAACCTGTGGAACCTGCTGCTGTCCAACATCATGCGGACCGCGCCCAGGCTCAGGAGCGAGGACGTCGTGGGGTTACTCGACGCGGAAGGCAAGCCCACGGTGGTCCCGCCCTGGGACTTGCCGCTGGACGTGGTCTGGGGCACGGACAGCCCCAACAACGGGCGGGCCTTCGTGATCTTCGCGGTCGAGCACCAGGAGACGACGGAGAAGACGGTGTTCGTGGTCTTCGAGCGGCGGGGGCCGACGAACCTGCCGGTCGGCTGGGCTAAGCTGGCCGGCACGATAACGCTGACCGGGGACGACCCGGTCGCCGACACGGAGGAGATGCTCCGGGGGCTGCTCCGGCTCTACCGGAACGGCCGGCACGACTTCAAGCGGTTGGTCCGGGCCGACGAGACGTCGGCCACCCTGGAGGTGACCAAGGTGGCCCTCCAGATTTCCAAACAGGGGTTCGCGCCCTCGGCAGAGCGGGAGCGGCCCCGGAAGGACGAGGAGACGTAGCATGATCGGGTACATCGTCGGCGGAGTGGTGGCGGGGGTGTCGGCGGTCGCGGCGAGCGGCGCCTGCTACCGGATGGCCAGCGGCGTCGTCCGCGGCGCCGGCCGGCTGGTGGAAGGCAAGCCGGGTGAGGCCCTGGCGGAGATCGCGGCCGGCGTCACGGAGCCGCTGCACGTGGCCGGCACCCAGTTCGTCGGGCTGGCCGTCAACGCGGCCGACGTGGTGGCCTACACCGGACTCCGGGTCGCGGCACTGGTGAGTGCCGACGCCCGGCGGGTGGCGGACGGGGCGGCCGGCTTCGACATGCTCTCGCTGCGGCTGGCGATGGGTGCTATCCTACCCGACACGTCGGAGGCCGGCCCGCGGATCGCCAAGTCGGCCTGAAGACACGCCCCGGCGGCTGGGCGTAGCCCGCCGCCGCCCGGCTCCCACTTCGCCGGGCGGCGGCCGCATGCCGTGGGGATTAGCCGTGAGTGCCCCGCTCTCTTGCGTAGGCGAAAACCGCGGCCTCCATGTTGCACTCTCACTGGTAGCAGTCCCAACCCGCTGACGTTGCCGCGTCGGCGTGGTATGCTCACCGTAGCCCCGCAAGGGTACGGTGAGCTTTTTCTTACCTATCAGCCGGCACGGAGGCCGCGATGCCGCACGACTGCGACACCTCCTGCCCCGTCAGCCTGTGCGCCTCCCCGTTCGACCGGGTGGTCGTCAGCTACCTCACTAAGGGCGGCTCCCGGGTGGCCTGGGAGCTGGTGCCGTCCTTCAACGACCCGGCCCCGCTCACCTTCCAGCTCCAGGTCGGGACCACCAACAACCAACACGCCGACGACTGGGAGGACGTGGGCTTCCCCGTCGCCGACCGGTTCTTCGCCGTGGACGGCGAGCAGCGGGTGTACGGCAAGGACCGGTGGACCCACTACCGGGTCAAGCTGACCACGACCCTGGGCACCTACCTGTCGGACCCCATCAACCTGATGGGGACCATGAGCCGGCACGACTGGCGGCTGGCCCGGGAGATCCTCCGCAAGGAACTGGTGGCGCACCGCGGGGCCAGCCAGCTCGGCTACCTGCTCAAGCGGCGGGTGACCGGCCAGCGGTGCCCGAAGTGCCTGGACCACATGACCGGGGAGGTCAGGAACCCGGCGTGCACGGTCTGCTACGGGACCGGCTTCCGGTGCGGGTACTACTACCCGATGGGTTGCGTGTGGGCGAACATGTCGCCCCGCACCCGCCGCACGGAGCTGGACGGCGGGCAGGGCCGGGGGACGGTCAACGACGTCGTCGTCATGGCCCGCATGACCCTCACCAACCTGATGAACGAAGACGACGTGTTCGTGAACCGGGTCACCGACGACCGGTACTACGTCCACAAGATCCAGCACGTCGCGGAGTGGCGGGGGGTGCCCCTGATCGGGCAGGTGGAGTTGCGGCCGATCCCGTTCTCGTCGATCATCTACGACATCGAGATCGACGACCAGCTCGCCTACGCCGAGGCCCTGTAATGCTCCCCCACCTCGCGACCGGGATACTGAAGGAAGTGCTGACCCAGGCGCTCGGCGTCCTGGTGTACACGACGATCACCCCCGACGGCGTGGGCACGACGCCGGCAATCGTGCTGAAGCGGTACGCCCACTCCCACACGGCCTTTTGCGTCCACGGGACCGCCGCCGGGGCCGAAGAGATGGCCGCCAACGTCCAACGAGAGCTGGCAACGGCGGCCCCGGTGCTCGCCGCGGCGACCGGACTCCGGCTGACGGTCCAGGGCGTCGGAGGCGTCGAGATCCCCGACGAGACGGACGACGTGCGTGTCGTCCCCGTGTATCTGGGCTGGAGCTACTGAGGGTCCGACCGTGCCGCACCAACCCCGCAGTTTCGCCCCCACCTTCGGCGACTGCCCGCCCGGGTACAACCCGCCGACCACCGACCGGTCCGAGGGCCGCAAGCGGCGGGAGGCCGACCGGCCGGCCCGCCAGAAGCTGATCGGCGAGCCGCTGTCACTGAAGACGTACGAGCCCGACCCGGAGGCGGTCGTGAGGGCTCTGTTCGGCAAGGAGGTCGAGACCGATGCCCGGACCGGACAACTGGTGCCCGCCGAGCGAAAGTGAGCCGCCCCCGGCTCCGCCCCGGCAGATCATCCCCGACCTGATCTCCAACCTGTGCACCAAGGGCTGGCGGCCCCTGATGCTCACGGGGCTGCTCCGCGACCTCCTCATCCACCACTTCCTCCCCGGGCTGGTCGAGGACACCGACCTGCGGGGCCTCATCTGGCGGGCCGACGAGAAGACGGATATACTCATCGAAAGCATCCACCGGTGGCGGGGCGAGCTGACGGAAAAGCGGCCCGCCATCCTGGTGAAGCGGAACACCTACCAGAACCAGCGCCTCGGCATTGGGGACTTGGCGGGTACAGACGGACGCGGGATGAAACGCTACTCGACCTTCTGGGTGGGTAGCCACACCGTGTTCTGCATCCACGGATCGGGTGCGAGTGTTGAGATCCTTTCGACCGAAGTGGCCCGCGAACTCACCGAGTTCGCGCCCGAGGTGCGAGAGGCTCTGGGCCTGAAAAAATGGTCCGTCACTGAAGTGGGCGCGATCGCCGAAGTGGAGGAGGCTCGGGAAAGTTTCGTCGTCCCGATCACCGTGGGCTGGGCCTACGAGCACACGTGGACGCTGGAACGGGAGAGCCCCAAGCTGCGGCGGATCTCGCTGAGCACGCTCCTGGATTCGTGAGCGGCTCGCCGGCTTCGGTCCCAACACACCCACCGCACGGAGGCACGCCACGATGGCGACGTACGTACTGCCGCAGGTCCAGGTCTTCCAGGACTTCTCCGTCCTCCCCGCCGCCAACGCCAACCCGCTCCGGGCCTTCATCGCCGGGCCGCACGCCTACCTGCTGCGGTACGCGGAGACGACCGAGCAGGCCAAGGGGCTGCTGGGCTACTACGACCCCCTCCTGGAGGAGGCGTTCGCGTGGCCGGACCGCCCGGCCGGGGGCGTCGTGGACGCCTCGTACGTGAAGGTCTGGATCAAGGACGCCCTGCTCAAGTTCTTCGAGGACACGATCGGCACCGGCAGCACGATCACCAAGGTGTCCGGGTACAACAACCGCGTCCGGTCGGCGACCGTCGGCTTCAAGAAGAACGGGGCGTACAACCGGGCCAGCCAGCTCTACGACCGCGACGTACAGGTCGGGGACGTGGCCAAGGTCCGGGGCGTCACCGACGACGGCCCGGTCACCCTATGGACCTACGTCAAGGACATCGTCGGGGACGTGATCGCCGCGGACGTCGGCGACGCCGAGGCCGACACCACCAACCCGACCTCCCAGTCGGCCAGCAGCTCGATCGCCAAGGTGTCCGGGGCCGACAACTGCGTCACCGTCACCCCCGACCACTCGGCCTACGACGGCCTGCCCAGCGGCAAGATCACCGAGACGTACGACATCCTCGTCACCGAGGGGTCGGTCAACGGCGACTACACCCTGGCCAAGCTGCGGGTCATCAGCGGGTCCGGGACCGACGACGTGCGGACCGTGACCCCCGCCGCCAAGGGCGAGGACACCGCGATCGGCACCCGCGGGCTCGTCGTGGTGTTCGACGAGGCCGACACCAGCGGCTGCTCGGAGGACGCCGAAGAGGCCGGCGTGTCGGCCGACGACCTGATCGTCGGGCAGCGGTGGCGGGTGACCGTCAACGACGCCTTCACCCCGGCGACCTTCGCGTCCGGCGGCACCTTCGACAGCGACAACTCGACGACCTACATCGTCGAGGTGACCAAGGGCGGGCTGTGGTCGCAGGAGCCGCAGATCAGCGTCTCCACGACCAACGGCCTGGACATCAGCGGGCCGACCACGGTCACCGGCAGCGGCGACGCGATGGACGTCGGCACCCTGGGGGTGACGGTGGCCTTCACCGGGGCCGGCCTCCGCAAGGGCGACCGGTACTACGTCGAGTGCACCGGCCGGCAGGTCGGGCCGATGCGGACCCTGGTCCTGGGCCACAACATCGACACCGGTGTGGCCGGCGGGAGCGAGGTGGACCTCACCCTGTTCATCCGCAAGCCGGTCCTCCAGGTGACCAAGAACCGGACCGGCGAGGCCCCGCTGGTCAACTGGGAGACGTCCGCCACCGAGATCACCATCAAGGACGGGGTGATCGCCTACGACGACACCTGGACCGACGAGGGGGTGCCCCTGCCCCTGGACGTGTACAGCGAGTCGTCCAAGGGGTACGGGAAGGTGTACGTCGAGTACCGGGCGTGGCTGCCGGACCTCGCCGCCGAGGTGAACGCCGTCTCCGACGTGTCGGCCCTGGACGCCGCGATCAGCGGCCCGCTGCACCCCGACAACCCGCTCAAGTGGGGGGTCTACCGGGCGCTCACCAACAGCAACGGGAGCGAGGTCAAGTTCGCCGCCGTCGCCAACCCGGCGAGCCTGGATAGCTGGGCCGCCCTGCTGGAGTCGGCGGTCGGCCGCGACGACCTGTACGGGATCGTCCCCCTGACCAAGTGGGACGCCGCCCTGGACCTGTTCGCGGCCCACGTGAAGGCGATGAGCGCCCCCGAGCAGGCCCTGTGGCGGGTGCTGTGGGTGAACCTCGCCGGGGTGCCGGAGATCCCCGTGGTCCACGCCGGCTCGGCCGTGGCCAACCACGTCGAGGCGACGACGACCGACGGGGAGGTGGCCCTGGGCGTCATCGAAGACGACTCGCTGACCTCCGGCACCCAGTACACGATCCTGCGGTGCACCAGCCTGAACGCCGACTTCGTCGCCAACGGCGTGCGGGCGGGTGACATCCTGCGGTGCCAGTACGTCGGGGACGGGTTCGGGAACTCGACGTACAGCGAGTACGTCATCGACGAGGTGCAGGCCGAAGACCAGCTCCGCCTCCTGACCGGGCCGGGCGGCCCGGTGACCGTCGCCGCCAAGTTCGAGGTCTGGCGGAACCTGACGGCGACCGAGGAGGCGGCCGAGGTCGGCAAGCAGGCCGGGGCCTGGGGCGACCGCCGCATCCGGGCCGTGTGGCCGGACCGGGTCGAGGACGCGGGCACCGTGTTCGAGGGCTACCACCTGTGCGCGACCCTGGCGGGTCTCGTCTCGGGGGTGCTGCCGCACCAGGGGCTGACGAACCTGGAGATCACCGGCTACTCGAACATGAACCGGACGGTCCAGAAGTTCAACCGGACCCAGCTCGACGCGATGACCCTCGCGGGCGTCTGGGTGGTCACCCAAGACCCGGTGGCCGGGGACGTCTACACCCGGCACGCGGTCACCACGGCCGACTACGACGACCTGAACAAGCGGGAGGAGGTCATCACCCGGAACGTGGACTCCATCAGCTTCCGGTTCAAGGACCACTTCAAGCCGTTCGTCGGGGTCACCAACGTCACCCCGGTGACGCTGTCGGTCCTCGACCTGGAGGCCCGGTCGCTGATCCAGGTGCTCAAGACCACGAACGTCACCGTCAACCTGGGCGCCCAGCTCATCGACGGGGAGATCGTGGAGCTGCGGCAGCACGTGACGCTGAAGGACCAAGTCCTGATGACCGTCAACCTGACCGTCCCGTACGCCCTCAACGTGCTGGCGGTCCGGCTGGTGGTCTAAGGGTCTGACGCTACCAGCCCGCCCGGTACGTCGCCGGGCGGGCTTTCCCCTGCGGGGGCCAGGCGCCTCCCGGCTGGTCGCCGGGTGGCTGACACGGAGGTTCACCATGCCCGGCGTCTTCACGCGCAACCAGTACAAGCTCGAAGACAGCTTCTCGGCCGACTCGGCCATGCTGACGTTCACCGGCGGGGTGGACCCGGCACTGATCCAGAACATCAACTTCAACTACAGCCAGAACATCACCCGGCTGTACGAAGTGGGCGGCCCGGGGGCCGGCCAGAAGCAGCGGACCTACTACGTCGGCGGCCGCACCCAGGGGCAGGCGGGCGTCGCCCGGGTGGTCGGGCCGAAGACGTCGATGGCGGCGTTCTACACGAACTACGGGAACGTGTGCGCCGCCAAGAGCAACAGCATCAAGCTGTCCTTCAGCCCGGCGTGCTCCGGGACGGCCCCCGGGGCCGCCGGGCTCGTGACGGCGGCCGTGGCCGCCGCCGTCGGCGAGGGTGGCGGCCAGTCGGCCTACACCCTGGTCGGCACCGTCATCACGAACATCGGGTTCTCGGTCCAGGCGATGGACATGGTCTTCAACGAGAACTCGGCCCTCCAGTTCGTGGACATGGAGTACGACGGGCAGTAACGCCCAATAACGGTATTTGGGGCGGCGGCCGGCCTCTCCCCGGCCGCCGCCCCCAGGGCCTTGAGCCCGCCAAACGCACCTAACGGTGAGGGACGCATGATCCAGGAACAGGGCCAGGGGGCCTTCGGCCCCGGTTTCGGTACGCCCCGCCAGGACCGCCGCGTCTCCGACCTCGTCGCCGACGCCCAGGGCGACGGGTTCAACCGCCGCGACTACAAAATCCCGTCCGACGTCTTCCGCAACTTCGTCCTCCAGCGACAGAACCTCGGCGGCGCGGTCCCCGTCGTCATGGGCACCGTCGTCTTCAGCTACCCCAGCCTCAACTGGTATCGGGTGCAGGTCGGGCGGGGCGGCGGGACCGTACCCTGCTGCCTGGGCACGCTGGCGGACACCGGCCCGCTGGGCGTGCGGTCCGGCGGCGGTCTCGCCCCGTCGGCCACCGTCCTCGTCTACAAGCCGACCGACGTCGAGTGGGGGGTGATCCTCTGCGCACTACCGGCGGCCGTCAACGACCCCAAGATCCTGGTCCCCGGGTGGGTCCAGCAGGGGTCGCAGAGCGGGGTCAAGCGGGAGCCGGCGTACAAAGAGTTGCAGAAGATGCTCTACAAGGGCGGCGGCGTGCAGGACTTCGGGGCGATGTCGCCGGCCGACGCCACCGTCTTCGACAAGAACCTGCTGTCCGAGTCCGGGGTCGGCTGGCACGTGGACCCGGCGATGGCCTTCCTGCGGGCCTCCGACGTGTGCGGCCTGTGGGTGACCCTCTTCGACCACTACATGCGGCAGGTGGCCCTCAACCTCGACGTCATGACCCCGGCCCACCACCTGTACAGCCGCCTGGACGAGGGCGAGCTGCGGCTGGAGGAGCGGTTCCCCCTCTACCCGTGGGAGACGCAGGGGCGATACGACCCGGCGGCGTCCGGCCAAGAGTATACGGACGCCGACGTCCAGTTCCGCAAGCCGGTCGGGAAGTGGGATCTGAAGGAGGACGAGCGGGACACCCGCCCGGTCTTCCGCTCGACCCGCTACCAGGGCTACCTCGGCCAGGGATTCATGCGGCAGGTGGTCCGCCCGGCCAGGGAGTCGGGGGTCAGCCGGTACGGGGACGGGGCGGCCGGCGACATCGGCCTGTTCCGCGAGTCCGTCGGGGCCGACGGGGCGGCCATGTGGGAGAGCGCCAAGAGCCTCTTCTTCGTCAAGCGGCCGAGGATCGTGGTCCCCACCGAGGTCCGGCCGCCTGAGCACGGGGACGGGGACGACAGGGAACGGGGCGGGGACTACAAGTTCAGCTCGCAGTTCGGCGGCGGCCCGGCCCACAGGGTCGGGGACGTCGAGATCCCTGACGACCCGAAGTCCATGCTGCGGGTGGCGGCCGTCTACGACTTGCTGGCCCACCACTGGAACTGGAAGGCCCTGCACCCGTTCCACTACCACGAGAATGACTACCGGACCGAGCAGGAGTCGGAGACGCAGAAGTTCACCGCGACCGCCGAGCGGCTCGACTACACCCCGCTGGCCGGCGGCGGCCTCCTGGCCGACCCGGAGCCGGTCATGGTCCGGATCGACCACCGGTACGACGAGGTCGAATACTACCAGCGGTGTGCGTACTGGGGCATCCTCGACGACGGCAGCGTGGTCATCGGCAGCGGGTGCGGGGTGCAGATCGCCCTGGCCGGCGGGAACCTGTCCCTGGAGGCCCCCGGCGAGATCCGGGACCGGGCCGGCACCCGCAGCCTCGTGATGAGCCGCGACGTGGTCGTCCGGGCGCACGGGTCGGTGGACGTGACGAGCGCCACCAAGGAAGTGCGGATCGCCGCCCACAAGAAGGTCCAGGTGCTCGGCCAGAGCCTGCTGCTGGAGTCGAAGGGCACGGCCAAGCGGTACGACTACCGCAACAAGGTCGGGGAGGACGTGACGAGCGCCGGCATCCTCCTGAAGACGGCCACCGACTTCGTGGTCCTGGCCGACGACGTTTACGTCCGCAGCGGCATCACCCCGGCCGGGGGCGGCGGGTACGCGACCGACGCGGGCGGCGGCGGGGCCGGCGGGGACATCGTCCTGGACGCCAAGAAGAAAGGCCGGGACATCGTCCTGCGGGCCGACAACGTCCACCACCTCGTCGCCGACGGGGTGCGGGTCTGGCACGGGCCGGAGGGCGGCGACGCCACCCAGACGCACCAGTTCCTGGAGTCGGTCGTCGAGCACTCGTCCCAGATGGTGGTCCGCGGGCAGATCGTCGGGTGCGGGGAGAGCGGGCTGGTAGTGGACGGGTCGATCGCCGCGACCGGGTCGATCGCCTGCGGCCGGTACATGGCGCACAAGCAGGGGCCGTTCGTCGGCACCGTCCCCGGCAGCTTCGCCAGCCAGTTGAAGCAGTCGTGCGACTCGGCCCGCCAGACCGTCGAGGAGGCGGTGGCGGCCGGCCGGCGGGTGGAGCAGGACCGGGTCGTCCTGAAGTGGACCGACCCGCCCGACAAGCCGGGCAACGACGACGCCATCCGCGACATCGGGTTCAGTTTCCGCGACGACAACGGTAAACAGTACAGGGCGGACTCGCTGGCCTTCTTCGAGGCCCGGTGGGAGGCCCTGGCCCGCCTCGGGATGGCCACCGGCACCGCCCCGTGGACCGAGCAACCGCTCAGCTACCAGGGGCAGTCCCTGGCCGCCTACCCCGGGTTCGCCGCCTGGGGCGCCGGGACCGCCTTCCACCGGGTGCGGCCCCTGACGATGTTCGACCCGGCGGCCGGGACGGCCAAGGCCCGGCCCGGCCCCTACGAGGACGCGAAGACGCCGGGCTGGGAGCGGGTGTCGCTCTCGGCCGGCGTGAGGATTGTGGACGTCTAACCGCCTTGCCGCCAAGGAGGGCCACACGTGGCCAAGCCCGTAGACCTGTCCGGAAAACCGTCCCCGGAGCTGCTGGCCCGGGTCACCCGGGCCAAGACCGCCCCGCC
>JACCDG011397761.1_pt1 | contig 19578 bp, 25 predicted proteins | sample 7442471 | NCBI WGS metagenome assembly JACCDG01 (sample SAMN15323444, study PRJNA562643) | freshwater metagenome | isolation source: river surface water | place: USA:Blue River Watershed | collected 2017-08-17 | reverse complement strand
CGGAAGTGCATCGCATTGAGCAGCAAAAGCAGGGTAACTCCAGAAATCAGGCGCAGCAGCCATGAATATAGTCTCCCGCACCTATCGCCACGCCTCCATTTGGATCGCAGCCATTCTTACGGGCGTCGTGGCCGTTCTCTACGCCAAACTTATCAGCTTCATTCAACTGGCCTACTTTGACCGTTTTAAGGAAAGTCCATATCTAGTCTCGGCCTTTGCCCCTTTCTTTTTTGTTTTGGCTGTAGCATTGGTTCGCTTTTTGGCCCCTCACGCCAAGGGTAGCGGGATTCCCCAGGTGCTGGAAGCCATCGAAGATTCCAAAGCCAGCAATGCCGGGCAAAACTGGAATTCATCCTTGGTATCGATTCGGACGGCAGCAGTAAAGGTGCTCTCCTCAACCGTGGGCATACTAGGCGGGGCTTCCATTGGCCGCGAAGGGCCCACCATCCAGATTTCTGCGTCGATATTCGCCGCCGTGGGAAGATATGGGGGCAAACTTTCCGACACCATCGGCGTTCGCCCATTTTTAACCGCCGGGGCCGCGGCCGGCGTGGCGGCGGCATTCAATACGCCATTAGCGGGAATCACATTCGCCATCGAGGAAGTCATAGACGGTGCGTTCGGTTCGTTCCGGCAGATGCTCATGATCGCCGTAATTATCTCCGGAATCACCGCCCAGGCTATTCTTGGAAACTACTTTTACTTTGGTCACCCTTTGGTTTCGAAGCCCGACTGGAAGGTCGTCTACGAGGCGCTTCTGATAGGAACAACGGGAGGCGTATTAGGAGGCATTTTTGCCCGGGTTCTCGCTTATCCTCAACTCACCCGCTTGCCCAAACACTGGATTCTTCGGGCCCTGCTCTGCGGAATCGTTGTTTCCGCCTGTTGCTACCTAACGGGCGGGGCTACCTCGGGCTCAGGTTACGAAGTGACAAGCGACGCTCTCCGGGCATCTAATTCCGCCGGTCATTCTATCGCGTTTCCGCTCCTTAAAATTTTAACGACAATATTTTCCTATGTCTCGGGTATGGCGGGCGGAATTTTCTCGCCGTGCTTATGCATTGGAGCGGGAATTGGGCTCTCTGTTGCAGAGTTACTATCGCTACCGAACTTTCGCACTTGTGCGCTGATCGGGATGGTGGCTTTTTTCTCCGGAGCTATTCAGGCGCCGTTTACGGCCGTAATCATCGTCACCGAAATGACCGATGAGCATTTACTGATTCTACCATTCATGGTTGCAGCCTTCGTTGGGCAAACCGTGAGCCGAAAAATAATGCCCACGCCCCTCTATCAGTTTCTAGCAAAACAGAGGAGCGATGCCTGAAAGCTCCAAACCTTACAATCCTAGGAGGAAGAATGAGATTTTACTTGATGTTGACGTTTGGATTGCTCTCTTTTGGTTGCAGCCATAATTCGGCGCCGCCCCAGCAAAGTAACAGTGCGGAGATCAAAGAGACAACAGTCGACCCCAAGCCTGCGGTCGCATCTCCATCCGAGCAGGAAGCGGCCCACTTGATTCAGTGGGCGACTTGTCATCGCAAAAATGAGCTGCGCAGACTCGAGATCTATCTAAAAGAAAAGGGATGCGGCTTACGCTACTATAAATTCGGCAGGGTTGACGAAATTGCGTCGGCTAGGGCCGGCGCATATTTTTGCAAGGAGAAGCTAAGAATGGTTCGCAAGAACCTCGAAAGCGCCGGTTTCATTTGTGAGCAATGAGATTTCCGTATGATTTTAAGGTGGGTTCACTTCTTGTTCCACCTGGCTCCACGAAGGGGATTGAAAAGTCCCCTTTGTGGAGTTTTTTAAGCTAGTGGGAGAGCCGCGCTTTCGTTCAGGAAAGAGTGCCGGGCGAGATCCGCCAAATACTCAGCCTCTTCTTGATCGCAGCGATCCAAGCTCACGAGCAATATCCGGTGTTCACCTCTTTCCTGCTTGGCTTTTCCCTGCAGCTTCGTAACTTCAACGAGGTCGCCCGACAACCGCAGGGCAACCCTTCTTGGCAATACGGCAGCGAGCAATCCGGTAGAAGCCGCACGCCGCAGCACCTCGAAGCTATCGCTCGTCATGGTAACCTGAGGTTTGGGGCCGAGCTGTTTGAGAAACTTCTTCATGTAGGATGGTAATCCGTCGGCGGCCACGGAAAGGAGGCCGAATCCAAGTTTTTCAATTTTTGCCCAGTCGTCGAGTAAGTGGACGTGCTCCCGCGCCACGAAAACTCCAAGCTCGTCTTTCGCCACCTCGAACTTTGAAAGAGAATCCATGCCATCGGTTTCCACTACGAGCGCGGTGCAAAGTTCTCCGCTCCGCAGCTTTTTCACGAGCTCTGCCGTGCGGCTTACCGTAATGTTCAGCTTTACACGGGGATGCTTCACCTGCAGACGGCGCACGAAATCGTGAAGTACGGTATGCGCCAAGCTCTCGTAAGCCCCGAGATCGAGGTAATCAATCCGCATTTCCTCCTTCTGAAAAAAAACCTGGTCGAGGGCGAGGAAGACGGGCTCGGCCCGCTCGAGCAACTTCAGGCAATCCTGTGTAGGCTGGAGAGTTCCCTTTTCCCGCCGAAAAAGCGTGAGCGAAAGCTTCTTCTCGAGCGAGGTAAGGCTCTGAGAAACGGCGGAGGGCGTAACCTTGAGCACGCGGGCGGCCTTTTGCAAGCTGCCGCTCTCCACGATCGTTTTCACGATCATTACTTTCCGGATTTCGTCGTAGCGGTAATGGCCCAAGCTCCACCTCAAGGCACAGGAATAAGCAAGTTCCGAGGTCATAGCAAGCCGAATCCTCGGCTAATACTATAGATGCCTCCCAGAGCCAGTAGAAGGGCGCTTCCCTGGTGTACTCTCTTCATCCAGCCCCCGGCCTTTGGCAGCTTGCTGGCTTTGGCCAATCCCATTCCGAGGAGAAGGAAAAGGAAGGAAAGGCCTACTGCGAAGGCGAACATCAGCACCATCGCCCAACCCCGTTCTTCCACCTGGGAAAGGGCCGCAAGCACCCCGCCGATCACCGGGCTTGTGCAGGGCGAAGCTACCACCGCCGAAGAGACCCCCACGAGGAAGGCGCCCCCTAAAGTGCTCGCATTGCCGGCGCTCTGAAATCGATTGAGCTTATAGAAAAACGCGGGAAGCCTCTCCAAACCCGACATCGCGGCCATCGCCAGGAGCAGCACGCCTACCCCTACCTGCACGGCAGGAATTTCGGAAGAAAAGCCAAATACCTCTCCTAGGCTAACGGCGACAAACCCGAGCGCGGTAAAGGCCGTAACCTGCCCGAAGAAAAATCCAAGGACCCGTTTCTTTTTTGCATCTCCCTCCGACCCGCTGCCCAGAAATCCGACCGTGATCGGGATCATGGGATAGACACAGGGGCTAAGAGAAGTGGCGAGGCCGGCCCCGAAGGCTCCGGCCAGTTGAAAGGCTGCTTGTGAAAACATCCTATTTTCCTCCTAGAAGTGAGCGAATCGCCGCCAGATCCGAGCCGGTCGCTGCCTTAAGTAACTCGTAGCCGCCGCCCTCTTTCTTTTCCACCACCGCCCAGGCCGGAACCCCGAAGAGCTTCAGCTCCTTCGTAAGGGTCTTATCTTCGTCGCGATAGACGGGTAGACCGATCTTCTTTTCTTCCGCGTAGGCGAGCCCCTTTTCGGCGTCTCGATCCGCATTTACCGTGAGCACGGTTGCCTTGGGAAATTCCTTGGCGAGCGCCTGCAGCGGGCCCCCAAGTTTCTCGCGGCAGTCTGGGCACCACGATGCCCAGAAATACAGCAATACCTTTTCCTTCAGCTCGGGCGCCGCCTGGCGTACGGCCTTGAGCTTCTCCAGGGGAACAGGCTCGGCGTGGACGGTAGCGGCGAACGCGGCTTCTAGTACCAGAATCATGGCAAATAAGTTCTTCATTTTTTCCTCCTTCAAAAGGTCCATGGCCCGGTTAGTCGCTCCCAATCGGCGATCGAGTGCCGACCAGTAAGCGCCGAGAGAGTTCCCTCCACCGGATTCCTCAGCAGAGTGCAGGGCGTTTGCAGTCCCGGGCAGTAAGAGCGGAAAAGCGCGTCTCCCGAATCCAGTCCCACCGTCCAGTTCACACCGAGGTCGCGGCGCCAGTCGTCGGCATCTTCCGCAACAGATCCTACGACCACGGAATAAAACGCCGCATTCACGGGCACGCCGCGCGCGGCGCGGTCACTCACGAGAGTCTGCGTTTCCTCCCGACACACGCTGCAGGTTTCGGACACGAACATCAGCACCTGGATTCTCCCGGACTCGGCGGAAAGGTCGATCGTGCCACCATCGAGCGAAGTAAAGCGCCCTTCGATAGTCCGTTGGCCGAGATTCTGGGAAGGCGTCGTGCGCGCGGCTTCATCTTTGGGGAGCGTGAGCCCGCAAGCCTGGAGCGCGAAGACGGCACCTACAAGCGCAAAGATTTTCATTCGTTTCAGAGAAGCCATGCGATATTTCCTCCTAATAGTAAATTGCGGTAGCCGGAGTTTGAGAAAGCGGCGAGCGAGTTTAGACCCAGCTCAAAAGACCCGGCCGTGCGGCGCAATTCGAGGCCTAAGGAATCGGTGCCTACGCGTTGAAGGGCAAGACGGCCGCGAGGACTCTCCGTTTCGAGCAAGGTGCCTACGCGCCCGTAAACTCGCCATGCATAGCTCGGTTCCCAGCGAAGCTCAGCCTGAAGCCAGGTTGCGTCGAGGTATCCGCGATCGGAGTAAAAGGCGCCGGACCGGAGCTCTCGGTTCGAACCTAAGGTAGTCACGATCGCTTTATCGTCGTGGAAGGCCCACGCAAGGGAAGCCTCTAGGCCCGCCTTCGGCGGCGCGCGATCAGGTCTCAGTGCATATAGCGCCTGGATACGAGTGCGTAGGCGCTCGCTCAATACTTGCTCTACGCCGAGCTTCGCCTGGCTCTCAAGTAAGCGGCCAGGGCGCTCGCGAGTGCGGAAAGTGTCGGGGTCCACAAAGAAGGAGCTCGGGCTCGAAAAATCCGAACGAGAGACCTCGGCCAAGTAGCGGGTGCCGGTCGCGTAGCGGTCGTAGGCTCCTTTTAGAGAGGCGCTATGGCCTGGATAAGCGCTTCTGCCCACGGTGTGCGAACCGTCGAGAGAAATGGTAAATGCGGGTAAGGTCAGGTCGAGGCCCCCGCGGAGGGAATTTTCGGGCCCGGAGTGCAGGGCCGAAAGAGGGCGGGAAATTCCCTGACGATCCGTCAGAACTACGCGCTCGTAAGCCGGTTGCAGGCGATCGTATCCCATGCGCAGGCTCACGGCGCCGAGAGCCGAGCCCGAGTTGAGATCCGTCCTCGTGGTGAGAGTGCTCGCCTCGGCTACCCCCTCGGTCGAGGCCCCAGTGGAGCCGCGTTCACTGCTCACGGACGTGCCAAGCCTGAGAGAGGGCGCCGCGCCTTGGGCAAAGGACCCAAGGGCGGCAAAGATCATGGTACCGAGAATTAGTGGGCGCATACGCTACACGCCCCTCCCCCGGCCGTAGCCCCGCCCCTCAATCCTGAATGGGGCGCGAGCTTGTCTTGGTCGCTCTCCTCAAAGGTGAGAAGAGGCGACGAAACGAGGCTGCGATCCACTTCGCTCAGCGAGGCGCAGCCGCCCAGGAGCAAGAATGTCAGGCTGAAGAGCAGGACCGTTCTCATTAGCGGCGACCCGTCACGATGGATTCGATCGTGGAAAGATCTTGTTCGTTCAGGACACCAACTTTCTTGAACTTCACTACGTCTTTATTGTCGAGCACGAAGAGGGTGGGAGTGGCCACCACGTCATAGGCCCGCTTGGCGTCGCGGTTGGTATCGAGAGCAACTTCGAACTTAATCTGGTCGCGGTGCGAGCTCGTGTATTCGCGCAGCAAGGATTCCGAGCGGTCGATGCCGATCAGGCGAGTCGTGGCTTTTCCCCGAAGGCGCATGGCAAGACCACTTACTTTCGGGAGATTCAGGGCGCAGTCTGAGCAAGTGGCCGAGAAGAACTCGAGCACTTTGTATTGCCCCTCGACTTCGGGCTCGCGGATACAATGTTCAGCATCGGCGCCACCGTTCGGGGAAATGTGCTTGAGCACTACGCAGGGAGCGGCGTCGCCCACTTCGAGGGCTAGCGCTCTAGGAGTGGAGGCAAAGGGCAGCAGGAGGGCAGACAGTAAGAATAGCTTTTTCATGGATCAATCTCCGGTTTAAGGGTGGGCTCCCGGAAATCGGGAGCCTTCCAGTCTCTTGTCTCACCGACCAGAGCAGCGCGGGATCCATAGATTCAGTAAAGGAGCAGTTCAGGCTAGCTTAACGGCGTCCCTGCCCCGTTAAGACGCGCTGAATACCCCCTTTAGGTGCTCTACGCTTAAAGAAGGAGCCTCGCTTCGCCTAAATTGGGCACAGGAGGCAAATTGCCAATATATTTCTTCGCTGTAATTTCTTTCGTTTCCATATTTTTCAGCCAGGAGGCGAACGCCCTGGTTTCCTCGCACAGTCAAGGCAATGAGGGTGACTGGAAGGTGGAGCTCAAGACAACGCTCGAACGCGGCAAGGTGGAGCCGAACGAGAACAATTCTTCCTTTCAGAAAGCCAAAATCAATATTTACGAAGCATCCGCGGCCCGTTTTTTTGGCGCGAGCTTCGGCAGCCGGCACTTCGTGAAGCTTCAGATGCGCGCCTTCGAAAGTGGACGTGAGGAAGCTGGCGGCCGAATCTTCCATGAAAGAGACCGGGGCCATGCCGTGACCCAGGCACGCGCCTGCATAAGTCAACCTGGAAAGAAATTGTTCATCCTTGATTCGTGCTTCCAGAAAAAAAACATTACCTGGCCCGCCAAGTACGTCCAGCAAGGGGCTATACGGGTTAAAGAGTTAGATGACATTCTAGATCAGCTCAAATGAAACTTTGGAAGCGGATCGACCAATCTCACAATCATGGCCACATTCAGGAATCTGATAAGTGCCTCTATGCGCGTGAATTTAAAAAACATCAAAAAGGAAATGACGGAGATACAAACGATCTCGTAATTAATTTCAAAAAACCGCCCAAAGATAATGGTCAATTCTATAGAAATCGCGATTTGAAAAGGTTTGCATTAGAGCTCTCTGAGATTTTTCAACCAAACTCCTCGACCACCATTACTGCAATTCCAAGCTCTAAACATAAGAGCGACCCTGAATACACGAGACGCTTCGAGGATTGCTTTAAGGAGCTGCAGTCGGCCCGTAAAAATCTAAAGATTGAATGGCCGATAGAGATAAAAAAAACCGTAAAGGCTTCACATAGTGGCGGCTCACGTGATCCAGACGAAATTAAAGAAAACTATGTCTGGAAGGGTTTTTCTGGAAATCCACCAGAAGTATTGGCGGTAACGCGCCCTTCGCAGGCCATGTGCGATACTGCAGAGAACTCATAAGCCACAAAACATGGCGCCCGTTGAGCCATTAAGCCGAGCGAATGAACAATATCTCGCGATAGTCACGAGCCTCTTCGACTCCTACGCGTAGAGCGAATCCCAAAAATCGAGATTTCATATGGCCTAGATGCAGAGAAGTTCTATGGCGAGAAGCGGATATCAAACGAAGAAGTGCCTTTAGGTAGCATGGTCGGTTGTGAAGATTTCCACCGATCCAGCCATCCTCCCTTGAAAAGATTCTCATCAGCTAAGGCGGATACCGGACCACCCGTTTCATCAACCAGTCGAACCTTTACCCCTTGAAGCTTTGCTTGCGCAAAAATTGAACGCACGGCGCTTTCCGACCCAAAAAATTCAACCCTTTGCGGACCGTAGTCAGTCATAAATTGCGCGCCGACAGGCTTTCTTTCACCTATCATGCGTACTTTGAGCACAAAATTTCCCTTTGGTGGTGGGATTAAAACGAAGGGAACGCCTACTTCCTTCGCGGTAACTATTAATTTTTCCGTTCTTGCTGGCGCTAGAATCGGCACCCCAAGGCTATCTTTATGCGCAAAAAAACCACTTACTTTGATTCGGCCTTGAGAGGGTGCCTTGCCGTAGACAAGAACCTCCGTCCAACTCAAGTCTGAATTGAAAAAACCCGTGCCACCGCTAGCCTCGTTTAATATCGCGGATGGGGCGGGAAGAGTGCCTTTGGCAAATCGTTTCATCCCTTGCTCGAGACTTAGTTTGTCTGCGCCCGTACTCACCATATCTACCGGTGTAGCCGCGATGATCTTTTCCTCAGGCATTTCTAAGATAACGCCAGACCAAGAAAAAGTGCCTGTATGTTTTTCTGAAATAATCGAAGAGCTAAAAAAGCCCTCATTATTAAAATCAGAATTGCGAACCCGCTGAGCGAAAGAAATAACTGGATCTGCTCCATCGGACGCTACGTTTGGTCCAGCATGAACGATATATTTAAATGCATTGTCGTTGTGTTCACTTGCCTTGGTAAAATTCGCGGGCGACCAGGCCCGTTGAGCGGAGCGAGCTTCCGACGACAACGCTTCCATGCGAGAAAAAAGTGGAGGACAGCCCTCTTGCGCAAGAGCGCTACTCGATTGAAAAAAAATTACACTGGCAATCACTAAGAATGGAAAGCATAAGGAGCGTAAAACAAGACCGTTCAAACAATCTTTTATGCTTGGATAGGCATACAAGAAATGAGCCTCACTAATTTTTTTCGACCTTTTTGTCACTAATTCCATTTATGGGTGCCGTCCGGACAGTTTTGAAGCTTCGTTTCTGAATCGAATTTTATCACGACTGGGTACATTGGCAAACGGTGGCGTTTTTGGAGCGCGACCTTGGTTGCGACGAGGCGCTAATGATAATAAATATTCAGATCGAGCAGTGCCTCTCCATTGATGACGCCCTCTTTCTTAAAAAGGGGCATAGCAGAACAGGAACCGTCATCCGCAGGCTTGGCGCACCCGTATTGGATTTCCATTGTTCCCAAAAGATCAAGTTCGCTTAAGGGCGCCAGGCCTACCCGCCTTCCATTAAAACTACGCACCTTTGCGGCTTTGCTCCGCGGAGGAACAATAAAAGTTTCCAATTCTTTGTTTGCGGAACCATTCAGTTGGATTTTGAAAGGTACTCTGCCTTCCACTTTTGGGAGGGAAAAATATGCGCTTTGTTTGGCGCCCGAATTTGCCGACCTGATTTCAGCGGATTTTACGAACTCCACCACCACGGGAACTTTATCCTGAAACGGCCGGCACTCTCCGCTCAGGCGCATATTGGCCGAGTTAGTGTCAACGTCTCCTTTCACCCTAGCGGTATGCTTAAAGTACTTTATGGGCTTAACGGATTTCAGGAACGACATGGAACACTCAGTGTACGCCGTGTCCGCAAGTTCAGTGTTTAGTCCCGCCCGTAGACCCCGCATCCCTAGATTCGTGTAAGCAAAACCGTAAAAGCCATTTCCGTGAGATTCTCTGTTAATCCTTAGGAATACGGGGGATTTGACCAGATCTTCCGGCTCTCCTTTTTCGCCTAGGCGAGCATACTGGCAACTCAGTTTCATGTTTTCCTTTCCTACTTTGTCATTTTCTTCTTGGCTCAGCGCTTTGCTTCGAAGTACCTCATCCGGATCCACGCACTTCAATTGCACGTTAACGTCGCCGACCCGCGTGGAAAGTTCTAGGATCCGCAAGCTATCATCGAAAACATAAGAGGTTTCGGATGCATTCACAGCCGCATTCGTTGTCACGACTTTTTGCCGCTCCGTAAATTTTCCGGGAGCATTGAACGCAAAATATTTCACCGATACTCCGAGCGCACCATTCTGTGGCGCGATCTCAAAATCTAACGAAGACTTGGCGCCGCCCGCAAAAAGCTCCATCCCTCCCCCGCTCAACACCTTCACTGGATCAGTTAAAGTTTCAGGCAGGGTAAACTGTCCCTGATAAAGGAGAGGTGACTCTCCAATATGGCCGCTATAGGCTTTTAGCTCGCAAGCTATGGGAGCGGCGTAGGCTGTTCCCCGTGAGGCAACTAGGCCCAAAAATAAAAGCAAGCTCGTCATCCGCATAAGATCTCCTTCTGCCTCTTTTTCACCTGACCTTGTGGTACAACTAGGTGCCCCAATTCGTCTACTGGCGCTTCCTTAGTAGAATGAAGGGATCCGAGGAGATATTTCCTAGCGTTCCGGGACAGCGCTCTTACATCCAGCAACGCACCACGAGAGCCATGGGGACGCCATCGCTCGGGTTGGTTTTGCTGTCGAGGCGCAGGGTGAAATAGATGAGTTCATTTCCCTGCACTCTGAGAAGTTCCCCTTGTTTAGAGTTGGGATCACTAACCACTACTTCTCGCTCTGTTGCCATTACTTCATAACCGCCTAGGCCCTCGCTAAATTTCAGCGATCCCGTTTTCGATTCCACCTGTTTTGAAAATACTTCTTTAAAGGGATCTGACTTTAGCGTGAAATGGCATTTTTGCGCAAAGGCGCTAGTGGGGGCGCCGACGCTGAAAACAAATAGAAATAGTATTAACGCTTTCATATGGACTCCGGGGTATGAAGTTAATTTTATACAGAATACCATCATCACCCCTTGCCCTCGAAAGATTTAGCCTCATTGCTATAATTATTATTTATTAAGGACGACGCATTGGTTTCATAAAGACGAAAGAAGAGGCCTTTTGAAAGATTCCATTTGCTGGACCGCTAGCTCGACCTCCACCGGGGTGTAGATTTCTAATTTTATATCCGGAGCCGCATAAATAAATATTGCAATGCATTATTTCTTGGCTTATATTCTTCGCGATTGCACAAAGAAATTCTATGCCCTTTTGGGGAGAACTTTTATGAAAGCGCTTACTCTACTGATCCTCGCCATGAGCCTCTCTGCGAATGCCAAAGCCGCGGAGACGCTATTTGATTCGTCTGACATTTTACTCATCGAAGAAAAATTAAGCCGGATTATGACGGGCCGAGAGGTCGAGATCGAGCTAAGCTCCGGCACGATTACCTGCCGCGTAAACTCCATGGCGGAAAGGCCGGGCTATAGCTGCTTGCTCGGCGCCTTTAAGGTAACGAGCACGGACGTGGAAAAAATCAAATCCCGCCTTTCCCAAATGCCCACGGGACAAGGCAATATTTTTACCCTGGAGAGCTCCCAGGAACTTTACTGCGCAAATAACTCTATGGCCGCGCGCCCCGGCTACTATTGCGACAGGGACTTTAATTTTTAAAGCCAATCGTTAAATCAGAAAAATCACCTTAGGGGCGAAAGCCTCACTTCTTCATAGGAATAAAAAATGAAATCGTTAAAAATTATTGTCGTAACTCTAACTATGTCTGCGAGCGGCTTAGCTTTGGGCTCGGAATCACTGGAGAGGATCGCCTCCTGCAGTGAGGTGGGAGGCGAGGGCATCCTCGACGTTAGCCGCTCCGTAACCGATCATGCTCAGGGCGTAGTGGAGTACGGAAGCCTCGACAACGTCCAAATTCCCGCGTTGGACGCAGAGATCGCCTACACGAACGCCGGAGCCAGGGCGGTTATTACTTCTCCGAATAACGAATTCCCCCTATTGGTCATCGTCGGCACAGGCCGAAGCGAGTTGAAGTGGGAAGGAAAAAAATGGGTTTGCGAGACTCGTTTTTAAAAAAGCCCGCGCTTAACTAAGCCGCCACTCGTTCTACCTTTACTTTAGCGTACGCATGAATTTTGCGAGCTTTCTCTCGAGCGCGTCCGATAGCTCGCCCTTTCTCCCCACAAGAAATACTTTTGTGGGCTTGGGTTCTTTATATCCCTTAGGGAAGGGCAGCTGGGTGAAGGCGTAGGAAGACCGTACTTGCTCGTTCTGTAGGTCCGCAATAAAGCGAGGAATATGAAGAACGGACAAGCCCAGGCGGGTGGTCTGTAGGGCCGTCTCCATTAACTGGAATTGGAACTTAATCTTTCGGGCGGGTGCGGACTTCGGCCACATATCGAGCGACTCTACATCGGAGGAATGAATCTTCAGCTCCGTAGTGGGAACCGCGAAAGGCCATTCCGAAAAAGGGCGATCTAGCCAACTCTTCTGCCCATAGATGGCTTTGGTAAATGTTCCAATTTCCCGATATTCCAGCGAACCTTCGGGCGACGGAATATACGTGATCCCAGTATCCACTAAGCCAGATAAAATAGACGATTCAATCTGCCCCGGCGTTTTTTCCAGGAGCAGCATCTCAAATGTATTTTCTGACTTTAGAAAAGACGAAATAAAGTAGGAGCTGAAAACCTCGAAGGTAGCTATCCGGATCCGGCCGCCTGAATCATCGGTGGCCTTGAGACGCTCAAAGAATCTTCGGTGCTCTTCTAAGAGCGGCGTGGACAAGCGATAGATTTCTAGTCCTTTGGGCGTGATGCCGATGCCCCGCCCCTCCGGGAAAAGCAATTTGCACCCTAATTCTTCCTCCAAGACGGAAATCGCCTTGGACATGGAGGGCGGCGAGATCCCTACCAGCTCGGAAGCTTTGCGAAGGTTTTTGGTTTCCACCACGGCTACGAAATAGCGAAGTCGATCGATGCTCATAAGCTAACGTATATTAGCTAATAGTTGCTATTATGCAATGAATTTTCGATCTAATTTACGGGGCAGAAAGCGAGCGCTAGCTAGTAAGGCGCAATAACTTATTCTCAAAGGAAGTACGCAAATGAAAAAACAGATCTTATTGGTAGTGGGCTTTTTCTCTCTGCTAGCGGCGGGGGCGGCAAAAGCGAGTGATGAAACAAAGGTCGCCTTGGATTGCGGTCCCTCGGAAAGAGTGGTGGTTTCCATCGATGGCGAAGGTCGGCCCACGCAGCTCTACCTGAAATCCTTCTCGGTGGAGGATGTGTTCGCGGTAACGAATTTCGATGAGCAAACCTCTGTCTTCCTGGCTAAACCCTCGACGACGCCTAGCGATTTAATCGTGCGGGGCTCGCTACGGGTTAATCCAAGCACGGGAAAGATTCATTTTTCCATCCAAGGGATTCCTTTTGAGTTCGTGAGATTTCTTACCTGCGAAGTTAGTCGCGGTGCGATTTAAGAATTCTCGCAATGCTCATTAATTCAAAGGACCTAGAAATTGGAGACGTTTGCTAAAAGAATCATTCGCCTGCGCACGGAGCGCGGTCTCACGCAAAAGGGGGTCGCGAGGGCGCTCGCCGTACCCCTGTCTACCTACAAAGAATGGGAGTATGGCCGGCGCATTCAGGGTGAGCATATCTACGTTAAGCTGGCCGAAGTGCTAGGCATAAGCTTGCGGGATCTTTTAACGGGCGAATCCGAGAGCGCAAAGAACGCCGCTTTGGTGGAGATTGATCTAGCGATCCGGCAAATGGAAGCGGCCAGAAAGTCTCTTCTTTCGTCTCTATAGAGAGGAAGGCTCGCCTTAGCAAAAATCTACCCCTTGATCCCGAGGCTAAAATACGAGGCTGCGGACGACCAAGACGAGATCGGTTAAGGCTCTAGGGCATTTGGACGGGAACATGATCTTTTAGTTAAGATTAAATTCTCTCTCGGAGGTTATGCGTTGCAGGGTGTCCTTTATTTATGTAGAAAAGCGTCCTCAAATTCACCAAGGAGATCTACTTTATGAAAACTATTTTTTTACCGATTTTCGCTTTCATCGCCTGCATGGCTACGACTTCCGTATACGCCGCAACTTGTAAGACAGAAGTAGAGCAGGCACTCGTACGACACCTACGTGCTAACCACGATGATTCGGACGTGGCGTCAACCACGTTAGTAAGCACTAAAGGTAGTGTTCGTCATTATTTAGTGGAGGTATATTCTCAATATGCCGATTATGGCGCTTCCTATGACTTCCCACCGGAGTACTATCTCGTTACCGCTGTGGGCACCCAGTATGCTTGCATTGTTAAGAACATTAAAGAGAAGCAATAGTGCTTCCCATCCAAAAACATCTGACTTTTTGTTTATACTACTCTTTCCGGTAAAGCCTCGGCCCATTTCTTATCGAAGCAGACATATGGAAAGCCGAAAACTACGAGCGACGATAGGAGACGATCAAATCCGTGATCGAGGAAACTTACTCCTCTGTGCGTCAGCATATATTTACACGTATCCCAACCGTCATCGCCAAATTTTCTATGAGATTAGATCTAACCACCAACGCTTCCCTAAACTTGGAGCCGCTGCGGCAGCTATTTGGCGCGAGCAAAGAACAGCTATTCTTAGTAGCTCCAAACGCTAAATTCCCCTTCGACGAAGAGGAGTGGCGGGGATACTTCCGGGAAAATCCCAAAAACCTCTCCCTACTCTTTCACTCGGAGGGAAAGCTGATCGCGCACTCCGCTCTGCTCGAGAAAGCTGATGGGAATATATGGGTATGTTTTGTTTTCGTGGCCGAAGACTTCCGGGGCCGAGGCTTGGCCATAGAAATCATGGCCAAAACTGAGGAAATGGCTAAACGCACCTTTGGCCACCGCCCTCTAGCTTTGGCCGTGCGGGATTATAATCCGCACGCCATCCGATGCTACGAAGCCCGAGGATTCCGGGAAGTGAAACGAAACGGCAGCCAAATCATCATGGTAAAAGAGGGGAAGCCCTCGTGCGGTGATTGAATTCCCTACGCTCTTGCCCACGAGCTTCGTGCGAACTTACAGGTTCTTCAGTCACGGTTCTTTCGCCGGGTAGAAGAAGCAGTGCATTCTTACCTTCGTTTTTCTCGACAAAAATCGTCGCTCCGTATAAAAAGTCTACGTTTTTCCACCCATCCGTTAAGGAGATCTTATGCGCCACTTGCTTCCTTTAGCCCTCCTCCTATCTCTCCCGGCCCAGGCCGAAGTGCTCCTAGAGGGGCAGATTCGAAATTTAGGCGCCCGCCCCTATGATGGACAAATGGAACTCATTTCCGTTTACGAAGCCAAAAACTTGGAACTCGACGATTGCTGGATTTCCGATGGGGATGGCGACTACTACGAAGTAACCGAATCGAAACGCAGTCCTTTAGTGCCAAACGCCCAAGGTAAATATTCGGTCGAGGTTCCCGAAGCGCTGCCCGGCAGCCCTTGCCGTCTTGAATTAAAGAGCGTGTTGGTGAAATTCGGCGCGGCTCAAGTGGTAAGCTATACGATCGTCAATATCGTAGATCCCTTCCGCCCCGTTCACGTGGACGCTCCGTGGAATAACGAGCGCAATAAAGTGGTTTGCGGCAGCGCGAGCCAGTGGCCCGAGAATGAGAACGGAAATCTCCTCTGCCGGGATGAAGTTTATAAATCCACTCGTCTTAACTTCAATATGCCCAAAGAGAAGCGCGTAAAATTGGACTTCGACTACCTGGGCGAGCTTCCGCGCTTTGGCCAAGCCCCGGTGGCGAAGGAATTCACCCTGCCGGAAGGCCAGAAAATTTTGGTGCGGGAAGATCTGCTGGGCCGCAAGGGTTACTACTCCACCGTAGAAATTTCCGCTCCCTTCCACCCGCGCAGCCCCGAGGCGGGCGTCTACGTGATGAACGATTCGGTCGACAGTATTCTCGGCGGATATGTCACGTACTATGCCGAACGTAAATACCCCGACGGCGGCCAGGCCTTCCTCACCATTTACGAGGGCGTGAAAAAAAATGCGCTGCCCCTAGATTGCGATGTGACCACGCACGAGAATTTCAACATGATGGTGAGCGTGGTGCGCTTCGGCGGGTCTTTCGGCGACCAAACCAGGTTCACCTACTGCTTCCGTAAATAGTGAGCATCGGCCGCGAATATTGTTTGAACTAGCTGCCGCACTTACGGTTGGCTTTTAGCAAGCTTTCAACTTCATCGACGGTAAGCGAGATCGGCTTAAATCCGCAGCGCGGAGTTTGGCCGGCATTCTTGGTTTTTTCCAGAAACTGCAAGTAGCCGGGAAGAGTGCCGCGGCCAAAATCCCAGATCAACGCAAACTCACGCTCGAAATCAGGCAGAACTTCTCTCGCCGTAGCGCCGCGCATTTCGAGTAGGTTCTCGATGTGATTGGTTTCACCGGACTTCGACCAGTTGAAAGAACCTGAGGCCACGGTTTGGTGATCGACGATCAAGAACTTATTGTGCATCTGGTAGAGCATGTAGTCAGATACGCGTAAACTGTAGAACTTCACGCGAAGTTCCAGGTTCGGCACTTGGTAGAGCCACTGGGCGCGCTTGTATAGATCATGGTAATCGTCCTGGCTGAGCAAAATTCTTACCTTCACGCCCCGGGCCGCCGCGCGGTGTACGGCCTCTAGCACGGGCTCGAGGCGGATACGGGTGGTGGCGATGTCTACGCTCGATTGCGCGCTCTCGATCAGGCGAACCACTTGGCCGGTGAGGAAAATCTGGCGACGGTTCGCTTGCTTGAGGATGCGGGGGGAATTGAAGTGAATGTCGATCTCGGGATTATCCTTCGCCGAATCTCCGCCGTAAGCGGGATAGCTACCGGCGCGCCCGAATTCTTTCGCGGCGGCCCAGAGGCCCGCGAACTCTTGCTGGAAGGAAGCGAACACTTCCGGTTCACGTTCGAAGAATAGAATATTCTCGTTGTAGTTACGGTAGGAACCCATCGACCAATTGGCGCTGCCGCTGATCACGCGGTCGGAATCGATTACGGCGAACTTATGGTGCATCTTCACGCCCCGGCCGAGGAAGCGCGCGTCTAGGCCTAACTCCTCCAGCTTCTTCATGAGTTCGGCATTCTGCTCTGGGGTATCGTAGCCTTCGTAGATCACGCGGATCTTAAGCGAACCTTTGGCCAAACGCTGCGCCACGGCCGGAGACCGTAACGCCTGGATCACGGCCGAACCGTTTGTTACGTCCATATTATACATCGCGATGTCCACCGATTCACGGGCCTGCGAGATCCAATCACCAATTTTCTCCAGGGTAGGATCGTGGGGGTGGAAAAGCACCTCCACGCGGGCGTGGGCTTGGGCCGAGATGAGGGCGAATAGAAAAATAAAAATCTGCTTCATGGCGTCTCCGTGGGTGATGAAGCGCTGAATACCAAAGCCAGTTCTATTCCGCCATAAATACTATTGAAGATTATTAGTCATTAAATGCATAAATAAAATAGGCGCCCCGGAAGGTTTATGATTTTCTGCCGGATCCTGCCCGATCTCGGCTAACGCAGAGAAAACGAGTTCATTAATTTCGCCGCGATGGGATTCTCGATTTTTCTCTGCGCGGAGATCAGCCAAACTTCCTCGCTCACGTTCGCGAGACGTCCGAGACGAAATAGCTTCTCGTCGCGTCCCACGCCTAGCTCCGAAAGCGGGGCTAAACCGATAGCGTTCGCGGCCAAAAGTTTCTGCAGGCTACTGTCTTGGGTTTCTGCGACGGGTAGGGCTTGGATTTTGTGGAGCTTGAAATAGTGATTCAAATCGTGGCGCAGCTTACTGTGTAAGGTAGGCAGCACGAAGGGCTTGCCGTGGAGGGATTGGGGGAAATTTCGCCGCAAATTCTTAAACGGCGCCGCCCCGTAAACGGAAACCGGCAGCTTCGCGACGGATTTAGAGAAAACGTCGGTTTCCTCCATCGCTTGCGCGGGATAGTTGGAAACGATGAGGTCGATGCGGTGGGCGCGTAACTCGCGGAAAAGCTCGTCGCCTCTACCCTCCAGCAGGGAAACTACGCAGGGACCCGCGCGGTAGGCGGCAATCACGAGCGAGAGGATCACGTCTTTCGGCACGCTATCGAGCGCGCCGATCTGGAGATGCGTTTGGTTGCCGGGATCACGATCGTTGAGTACCTCCACCATCTCGTCGCCGAGCCGGAAGATTTCGTTGGCGTAGTTGAGCGCGGCGCGGCCGGCCTCCGTGAGCACCAAACGACGGTTACGCCGCTCGAAAAGGGTTTTGCCGATATTTTCTTCGAGTTGCTTGAGCTGCGCGCTGAGGGTAGGCTGCCCAATGCGCAACTTTTCCGAAGCGCGGGCGATGCTGCCCTCGGTGGCGATCACCCGAAAATAGAAGAGGTGGTGGTAATTGAGCCACTGCATTAAATCTCGCTTTCTTTCGCGCCAAAATCATGCTTTGTTTTTACCAATGCATTGGATCGAATTTATCACATTTTCAAAAGGATAAGTCACGCCTATACTGAACGCATCCCGGAGGTACTTTATGGCTTGGGTAAAACGAATCGGACTTTTTCTCGCGGTGAACCTACTGGTGATGGTCACCATTTCTGTCGTCTTGAATATTTTAGGCGTGGGGCCTTACCTCACGGCCAACGGCCTGAATCTCCAGTCGTTGATGGTGTTCTGTTTGGTATGGGGCATGGGCGGCGCCTTCATTTCGCTCGCGCTTTCCCGCGTGATGGCTAAATGGATGATGGGCGTGCAGGTAATCCCGCCCGATACCCGCGATCCACAATTGCAGGGCCTCGTGCAAATGGTGCACGAGCTCGCCCGGGGCGCACGCCTCAGCGTGATGCCCGAAGTGGGCATTTACGACTCTCCCGAAGTGAACGCCTTCGCCACGGGGCCCACGAAATCCCGCTCACTAGTGGCGGTTTCCACGGGGCTTCTCAGCCGGATGAGAAATGATCAGGTGCGTGGGGTGCTCGGCCATGAAGTGGCCCATATCGCCAACGGCGATATGGTGACCATGACCCTCATCCAGGGAGTGGTAAACGCGTTCGTGATGTTTCTCGCGCGCGCCATCGCCTACGCGCTCACCGCTACTCGCGGTGATGACGGCGAGCAACGCCAGGGCTCCTCGATGTCGTACTTCCTCGTGACGATGGTGCTCGAGATGGTCTTTATGCTGCTCGGTTCGATGGTGGTGGCCTGGTTTTCGCGGTACCGCGAGTACCGTGCCGATTCGGGCGGCGCCCGCCTCGCCGGAAGGGAAACGATGATCTCGGCGCTCGAAGGCTTAAGAAGAACCTTCGACGAGGTGGATCCCACTGCCCAGCCGGCCGTAGCCGCGCTGAAGATTTCGAGCCGGCCGAGCGGGTTCCTGCGTCTCTTCTCTACGCACCCCCCGCTCGAGGATCGCATCGAGAGATTGCGTAGGGCCACGGCGTGATTTCCTACGCCGCCTACAAGGTAATGCACCTTTCGGGCGTGCTGATGGTTTTCCTTTCCCTCGGAGGCGCCGCCACGCACGCCGCGAACGGCGGCGCCAAGGCCCACGCTTGGCGGCGTTCGCTTTTGGCTACGCACGGCCTCGGTTTAGTGCTTTCCCTGGTGGGTGGATTCGGACTCTTAGCGCGGCTCGGGATCGTGCACGGCGGGCTGCCCGGATGGGCCTACGCGAAACTGGGCATCTGGGTAATTCTCGCGGCGGCGATAGGATTATTGGTGCGAATGCCCCGTTGGTCGAAGGCCACGTGGCCCGTTATGATCCTGCTCGGAGCCCTCGCGGCTTACCTGGCCGGTAGCAAACCATTTTAGGGAGCGAAATTTTTCCGTGGCGAATCTGATCTCGGGCATTTCCGTAGCGCCGCTGTGGTTATGGGTAGCTTTTCCCCTCGGGGTACTCCTTCTCCTCGCGGTAGACCTCGGTCTCTTCGTGCGGGGGGCGCATAAAGTTACGCGCAGGGCGGCTCTCCTAGAGAGTGCGGCTTGGATCACGATCGCGCTACTCTTCAATCTCTGGTTCAGTGTGCGTTTCGGCCACGATCTCGGGCTCGAGTTCCTCACGGGCTACCTCGTGGAGAAGAGCCTGAGCGTGGACAACCTTTTCGTGATCCTTTTGATCTTCGG
>JACCDG011652640.1_pt1 | contig 19580 bp, 22 predicted proteins | sample 7442471 | NCBI WGS metagenome assembly JACCDG01 (sample SAMN15323444, study PRJNA562643) | freshwater metagenome | isolation source: river surface water | place: USA:Blue River Watershed | collected 2017-08-17 | reverse complement strand
TTTGTGCGACCATGTCTTTGGTAACGACGATAGGCGCTTTGCGGCCGAATAATTGGGCGGTTGTAATCACAATATCCGACGTCGAGCAAACTTTCGCCATGCCTTGACGTTGTTTTTCTAATTGTTCAGGAGTAAGCGCTTTGGCATAACCTTGAGCGGTTTGGCCTGTTTCGCCTAAATCAATTTCAACGAATTTAGCACCTAAGGATTGAACTTGTTCTTTAACAACAGGGCGAGTATCAAACGCTTCAACACGTGCGCCTAAACGTTTAGCGGTCGCAATTGCTTGTAAACCCGCAACACCAACCCCAATAATAAATACCTTTGCCGGAGAAATAGTCCCCGCAGGAGTCATAAGCATGGGGAATATTTTTGGCAAACGCTCAGCCGCTAACATCACCATCACATACCCAGCCAAGTTTGCCTGAGAACTTAAAGCATCCATTTTTTGCGCACGAGTGGAGCGAGGAATCATTTCCATCGAGACAGCGCTAATATTCTTTTGAGCTAAAGCATCAATCAATGGTTTTTCATTAAAAGGATCAAGAAAGCTAATATGCAAAGAACCGCTTTTTAATTGGCTAATTTCTTCAACAGGAGGTTTGCGTAAACGTACTAAAATATCAGACGTCGATAAAACTGTCGCGCGGGATTCAAGTGTTGCGCCAACTTTTTGATAATCGGCATCTTTAATACCAAGAGACGCACCAAAACCAGTTTCAAGGACGACTTGAGCGCCTTTTTTAACCAAACGATCAACTGAAGAGGGGATTAAAGCGATACGTTTTTCACCTGGGAATGTTTCTTTGACAGAACCAATAATCATAATAATCTTTCTTTTAAGTAATTAAGTTAGGACGCAAAACTTATCCTAATTTAACAAATGAGGCTTAAGAGTCAAGCATAAGTATTTTAATTCGTTTATCGTAGAATTTACTTGCGCATCTGTCGATTGGGCGTTAGGCTAAAATCTTTGGGGATTCCCACACACATATAAGAAAGGTCTATTATTCGTCTATGTTTAAAGACTTAAGTATTTTTGAATTGATCCACGCTGGTGGCGCCACCATTTATATTTTGATTTTATGTTCAGTTATTTCCGTCGGAGTTATCCTTGAACGTGCTATTTACTATCAACGCCGTGGCAAAGCCACCCGTATCGCTTTAATGGAAGCCATTCGCCACGAAATTTCCCGCAATCAATTATTAAATGCCATAGGTTTATGCCGCAAAACTGATTCTCCCTGTGCCCAAGTTGCTTTAGCGGGTTTAAATTTAAATGGCCATGATGAAAAACTCATCGCCAATGCCATGGAACGCGAAATCACCGTCGAAACAATCAAACTCGAGCGCTTTACCGGTATTCTTGGAACAATTGGTGGTACATCCGTGTATGTAGGTTTATTTGGTACAGTTATTGGGATTATGAAAGCCTTTAATGATATTGGTACCGGTGGTGGGGGAATGGATGCGGTTACGCATGGTATTTCCGAAGCACTAGTGTGTACGGCTGCAGGTTTATTAGTCGCTGTCCCAGCAGTTGTTGGGTATAACTATTTTACCCGTCGCATTGATAATTTTGTCATTGATATGGAATTAACAGCCTCGGAACTCGTTGATATTTTGTGTGTGACTAAAAAATGAAACGTGTGCGTCGCAATAAAATCATGGCTGAGATCAATATCGCCCCATTGACGGATGTGGTGTTTGTGTTATTGATCATTTTCATGGTCGCGACCCCGATGATCTTTCGCTCCAGTGTTAAAGTGGCATTGCCTCAAGTCTCAAATAATTCCCAACCCATTGAAACCAAAGACATCAATGTCTTTGTAACGAGCAATGGCGAGGTCATTTTAGATAATCAGAAATACAGCATTAAGCGCGATGAAGGGGTATTTCGTTTTAAAATCGAGCAAATGCTTAAGAGCTCCAAAGAAGCCGCCATCATTATTAACGGCGACCGTAACGTGAAGTATGATTATATCGTTCAGGTCGTTGATATTGCCTCAAAAGTAGGCATTAAACATTTAGTTTTAGCCACAGAATTTAAGAATTAAGAAAGGATATGTATGTCTCAATTAGGAACGCCCGAACGCCCATTACGTGTTGCTATTGTCGGTAGTGGTCCCAGTGGTTTTTACGCCGCGGATGAATTATTAAAACAAAGTTTAACTGTCAAAATTGACATGTTTGATAAATTGCCCGTACCTTTTGGTTTAGTCCGTTATGGTGTAGCACCTGATCATGGTAAAATCAAAAACGTCACTAAAGTGTTTGAAAAAACCGCCAATGATCCTCGATTCACCTTCATGGGTAATGTCACGGTAGGTAAAAACATCAGCGTCTTTGAGTTAAAGAAATTTTATGATGCCATTATCTTTAGTTATGGCGCTGAATCTGATCGTCATTTAGGAATTGCCGGGGAAGATTTGGTTGGAAGCTATACCGCAACTGAATTTGTGGCGTGGTACAATGGTCATCCGGATTTTCAAGACCATCACTTTGATTTTTCTCATGAAGTTGCTGTTATTGTAGGTCAAGGGAATGTGGCCATGGATGTTGCGCGTATTTTATGTAAGACAACGGATGAATTAAAGAAAACCGATATCACGCAACACGCTTTAGAAGTCTTAGCCGAAAGCAAAATCAAAGAAGTTCACGTGTACGGACGCCGCGGCCCAGTCCAAGCGTCATTCACACCCCCAGAAATTAAAGAAATGGGCGAGTTATCCGATACATACCCAATCGTTAACCCTTCCGATTTAGAATTAAACGAAGCAAGTCTAGCTGAATTAGAAGATACAACGCATGCCAGCCGCAAAAAGAATTACGAAATCCTCAAACACTTTACAACAATCGCACCAGAAAACCGCAAACGCAAATTCTTCATGCATTTTTACCGCAGCCCCATCGAAATTATCGGTAAAGGCCGCGTTCAACAAGCTCAATTTGAAATTAATAAATTAACCGGCACTGCTGGAAGCCAAAAAGTACGCGGCACCGGCCAATATGAGACCATTGATTGCGGAACTTTCTTTAGAAGTGTTGGTTATGTTGGAATTCCGATTAAAGGTTTACCATTTTCATCGCAAAGCGGTATTGTTCCAAACCAAGCCGGACGCATTCAAGACAGTGAAGCGATTTATAATGGCATGTATGTGGCAGGATGGATCAAAAGAGGGGCATCGGGTATCATTGGTACCAATAAACCTTGCTCGGAAGAGACAGTAAAGAGCTTAATTGAAGATTTGCAGCATTTAAATCCTTGCGAAACACCAAATACAGATGCTGTTTTAAAGTTTTTAAAAGATCGTGAAGTTAGAGTGGTCTCTTTTATCGATTGGAAGAAGATTGATGCTGCTGAAATTGAGCGCGGTACAGCATTAGGCAAACCCCGTGAGAAATTTGTGCGTGTTACAGGAATGTTATCGGTCATTTAATCATGCCTCAACTCGTCCCAAAACCCACCATCATCGAGGCTGCCGGCAATAAGCCCAAAATTATCCAAGAAATCATCGGTTGTGTGAATACCAAGACCCAAGAATTAAGCATTGCCCACATGAAAAGCCCAAGTGGATGGGGCGAACCCGGTCAAAGACCAGAATTTGATGAATATACCTATGTGATTAAGGGAGAATTAACGGTTAATAGTAAGCAAGGCGAGCTAAAAGTAGGAATTGGCCAAGCCATTATCACTAGAAAAGGCGAATGGGTGCAATATAGCACACCTCATCCTGAAGGCGCTGAGTATTTAGCTGTCTGTTTACCCGCTTTTACCCCTCAAACTGTGCACCGGGACTAAAATTTAGAAACAAAAGAAAATATTGGCACAAAAGGCCTAAATAGGGTATATTATCCTAATCTTACCCAAGATATAGAGCAAAGTCTCTATGGGGGAATTAAAGGAGGATGTATCCTATGACCGGTCCACATAATGAGGAATCGAATCAAAAAGGTACCCAAGAAGAAGAAATTACTTTCGCTTGGGACGAAACAAACGTCTTGTTGTAACCGTTTGGGCCCATAATTTGGCCCAAACCGTCATTATAATATCCGAGGCGAGCTTAGAATTTTCTAGGCTCGTCTTTTTTTATTGTTTTTTGCTTCCATCTGGGATGATGTGGGATTAAAATCTGTTGTTATGATAAAGATAGCTCCTTCCTCAATGCCGCCGTTGATATCTTCGCTACTCTTTTTAATTTTAGCGCTTTTCATATTATTGAAAAAGAAAATTAAGAATTCATTAATTTTTATTTTCTCATTAAATTGTTTTATCGTTTTTTGGTGGCAGTTTAGCTGGTTTTTGCTTTTTAATACCAAAGATGAGATTGTGGTATCGCTTTTAGCTAAGATCGGATATTCAGGGATTATTTTCATTCCTGTTACATTTCTTCATTTTACGCTAAGGTTTCTTGATATTGCGAGGTATCAACGTGCATTGATCTTGCAGTATACTGTGGCTTTTATTTTATTGATAAGCGTTTGGTTCTCGGATTTATTAATAAGTGGTTATTATCAATATCAATGGGGATATTATCCAAAAGCAGGCATATTTCACCCAATTTTTCTATCATATTTTTTGATAATGGATATAGCTTGCCTTCTGATTTTATATAAAAAAGGCTCTTCAATAAAATGGTTTGGTGATTTTGGTAACAGTATTAAGTATTTATTTATAGGTTTACTTATCTTTTCTTTGGCAGGAATTGATTTTATTTCAAACTATGGTTTTAGTCTTTATCCTATAGGTGTTTTATTTACATTTTTATATTTGTTTATCGAGGCATATGCAATTATTAAACATAGATTCATAGATATTAAAATAGTTGTGACCAGAATAAGTATCTTTACTTTTGTATATGCGTTGATTCTTGGAACAACTTATTGGCTTGGATTTCAATTGCTAGGTTTTGGGGTATGGATTATTCCGGTTTCATTGATGGCTGTATTAGCTACCGTTGGTCCATTTATTTATCTTTATTTACAGAAAAGAGCTGAGGACCGATTACTAGTTGAACAAAGACGCTATCAAGCCACATTAAGGCAAGCTTCTACGGGTATGGGGCGTATCAAAGATTTAAATAAATTATTAAATATGATTGCGTATGTTTTGATACGTTCTGTTCGTATTGATCATGCGGTTATTTATATAAAGAACTCTAGTGCAAAGAAATTTGTTATTGGGGCTATGAAGCGCCGTGTAGAGGGTGGAGAAGTTCCTCGCGAGATTCCGTATTTTTCATCAATGGAGTCCTATTTATTAAAACATAAAGAACCGATTATTCTTGAAGAAATGGAAAGGTTGGTATTAGAACAAGAAGATGCTCAATTACAAAGCGTACATGAGTTAATGATTTCTTTAGATGCTGCTGTTGTCTTTCCAATTTTTATTGGTACAGAAATTGCAGCATTGGTTGTAATGGGAAGAAAGGAAAATCGATTGCCGTATACTGAAGAAGATCTTGCTGTATTTTCAATTCTAGGTAATCAAGCTGCTCTAGCTATTGAAAATGCAAAGTTCAATGAGGATATGAAAATAACACAAGAGCAATTGTTCCAAGCCGAGAAAATGGCGACAATCGGGACAATGGCTGATGGCTTATCTCACCAAATTAATAATCGATTTCATGCTTTGGGTTTTATTGCAGGCGATGCTATAGATACAATTAATATGGCTCGAGTTGAAAATGATCATGAAAAACTAAAGAGTATGATTAATGATTTAGATAATTCTTTAAAACGTATTCAAGAAAATATCGTTCAAGGTGGGGAAATAGTCCAAGGACTATTAAAGTATACGCGTAAGGGGGATGCTGCTTTTACGGCTGTCGATATTGATGCTGTTTTAAAATCAGCAATTGAAATGACCCAATTTAAAATCAAGGCCCATGAACTAACAATTGTGCGGGAGTATGATTCGACTTTAATTCCTAAAGTGAGAGGAAATTTTACTCAGTTGCAAGAAGTGATGTTTAACATCATAGATAATGCTTATGATGCCATGATGCAACGTAAAAATGAATTTAATGAACCGAATTACCAACCAACTTTGTCAGTTGCTGTTATTGATGAAGGGGATACTGTTCAAATTATTTTTAAAGATAATGGTGTTGGAATTAAAGAAGCTGATTTTCAGAAGATATTCACACCTTTCTTTACCACAAAGCTATCCTCAAAAAAAGGTACCGGTCTAGGCTTATATGTTATTAGAAAGATTATTGAAGATAACCATTCTGGACGAGTAGAATGTTCATCTCTTTTTATGCAGGGAGCGCAAATGAAGATATTCTTACCCAAAGCATCTGCGTAATTTTCCAACCATTGCTTGAAACTTCACAGCTTAGAGGTAAACTAAAATAAAAGAGGAAGTCTAAGCTATGTCCAAGCTATTAATTGTTGATGATGAAGTTGATATCAGAGAGTTCGCAAAGAATTTCTTCCAGAAACGTGGAATTGAAGTTCTTACAGCGACGGGAGGATCACAAGCTGTTGAAATTATTATTTCACATCAGCCAGATCTTGTTTTATTAGATGTGCGTATGGAAGAAATGACTGGCGTAGAAGCGTTGCGTCAAATCCGTAAGATCAATCTTGATCTGAAGATTATCATGGTGTCGGGCGTCGAGGATGAATACATTATCGAAGAAGCAAAGGCTTTAGGAATTACAAAGTATATTCATAAGCCATTAATATTAGAAGAGCTTGAGAAAATTGTCTTAGCACAATTAAAAAACCCTAATTATGCCGCCAATTAAAATTGATTATAAAAAAGAGCTTGAGTTAGCTTCCAAGGGTATGATCTTAATTCATGATCCGAAGTTGCTTATTAAAATGATTGTACGCGCTATTGTCCAACGCGTAAATCTAGCTCATGCTGGCATGATTCTCTTTGATCCGAATCGAGATGCATATGTTTTATCAATCTCTCGAGGAAAAAGAGGGCAAAGGCTTCCTGAGAATTTTTTAAGATTTGATCGTAATCATCCAATTATTAAGCTATTCGTTGAGAGGCAATATAACTATTTATTTGAAAATCGTAACGCTATTCTTAGTGACGATATTAATAAATTGTTATGGAAAGAAAGTGTTATTACAGGAAGCTCTGGTACAAAAACTTTATTGCATGGTGTTAGCGAAGAAATGCCTAGGCTTAATTCTGTAGCATGTGTACCTGCTTATTATCAACACAAACTTTTAGCAGTGCTTTTATTAGGTGAGAAAGACGATGGGGAGAAATTTGATCAAGATGAATTGGATTTCTTCTCGGCATTAGCTTCAGATGTAGCAATGGCTATTCGGAATGCCGAGCTCTTTGAAGATTTAAAAGCCCAAGCTGAGCATAACCGTAATCTTTTTATCCAAACAACAATCGCTCTTGGTTCTGCTATCGAAGTTAAAGATGCCTATACACATGGGCATACTGAGCGTGTAACTAAATATGCTTTAGCAATTGCGCGTCAAATGGAAGTATTAAATCCAGATGAATTTCCTAATAAATTCATGGAAAATCTTCACATTGCTGGCTTGTTGCATGATATTGGTAAGATTGGTGTTCCTGAATCAATATTAACGAAACAGGATAAGCTTACAGTCGAAGAATATGAAATTATGAAGACTCATACAACAAGAGGTGCTGAAATTTTGGCACCTTTAAGTAGCTTTGTTGAAATTATCGACGGAGTTAAATACCATCATGAACGCTATGATGGCAAAGGTTATCCGGAAGCTTTGGTAGGAGATTCCATTCCACTTATTGCAGCAATACTTGCTGTGGCAGATACATTCGATGCTATGACTACAGATAGGCCTTACCGAAAAGGTTTGTCAAAATTAGAAGCTGTCGCCGAGATTGAGCGCAATATCAAAAAGCAATTCCATCCAAAACCTGCATTAGCTATGATTCAATTGTTTGAGAAGGGTGAGATTTAATCGGGTAGTTCGATAATAAATCTAGTTCCTTTATTAATTTCACTTTCGATGTAAATCTTCCCGCCGTGGTTCTTGATTATTTCATGTGTAATCGATAATCCTAATCCTGTTCCGTGATCTTTTTTGCTAAAGAAAGGGTCAAATATATAGGGAATATCGTTGGGATGTATTCCAAGTCCTGTGTCTGAAATAGATATGGTTGTCTGTTTCTTTATATGATGTCGATGTGTTTTGATGGTGAGTTTACCGCCAATGGGCATAGCTTCGATAGCATTCATCAGAATATTAAGCAGAGCCTGGCGCATTTGTTTATGGTCGATTGATAATTCTATATCAAAGGGGATTTCAAACATACGCGCTACTTTTATGTGATTTTTAATAACTTCATTGTTAAGAATATCCAATGTTGAATTGATGAGTTCGTGGATTCGAACTGGTTTAAGGATGGGTGGGCTAGGTTTGGCAAAATCAAGCATTTCATGTAAGAGGGCATCAATTCTGTCTACTTCACGGATGATTATTTTTGAGAATTTAATTAAAAATTCTTTATCATCTAATTTATTTGGTAAATGTTCAGCGAACGTTTTTAAGGGGGTGAGTGGGTTTTTTATTTCGTGGGCAATACCGCTGGCGAGAATGGCGATGGATTTGAATTTTTCTGATTGAATTATTTCTTGCCGCAGGAGTTGATTTTCTAAGTAAATCTGATCGTATTTCTTATTAGGAAATAAATTCTTGAGTAAACTTTTGATTTTAGGAATGATCATTGTTTAGGTAGGTTTTTAACAATAGTGTCGAGTATTTCTTGGGTTTTGAAAGGTTTAACAATATAACCTGAGGCGCCAAACCGAGCGGCTTCACTGGCTGTCTCTGTGCTTTTGTATCCCGTAATCATGATAACGCTGATTTCTTTGTATTTATCTTTAACCTCGTTTAGTAGTTCTAATCCATTCATTTGAGGGAGGTTAATATCAAAGAGTGCTAGTTTGATTGTTGGGTCTTTGGCTAGAATTTGTAATGCGCCAAGAGAGCTTTCAACAATAACGAGAGGATAATAATCTCCTAAAATAAGTTTAAGAGATTCGCGTACGCCTTCTTCGTCATCACAAATGAGTATTTTGTTTTTAGTTATCATATTATCCTTACAGGCTGGAAGGGGTTGTTATACATATAATGCTGATAGTGTCTTTGCTTGGATTGTTAAATTGATGTGGTGAAGAAGCTTCAAAATAAATGCTCGTGCCTTTCTTAATGATGTAGGTTTTTTTGTTGAGAATAACTTCATAGTTACCTTTGAGTGCATAAGCAAATCGTTCCGTGCCATGCTTGTATTGCTCAATCTGTGTCTTTGATTTAGGTTTTATATGGATTAATGTCGGCATCATTTTCTTTTTAAGGATATCCTTGGTAAGCCATTCCACGCGCGAAGAATCATTGTGAGAGAATATTTCAATGGGTTCGCTTTGAACTGGGTCTTTTGATGTTTTCTGAGAAACATCGCGGTATAATTCTGTAACATCAATGCCTAGGACTTTGGCAATGTTAATGTGAGATTCCAGCGTTCCTACCATTTTCTTATTTTCAATTCGACTTAATGTTGCAACTTGAACGCCGCTATCCTCTGATAGTTTCATTAAAGAAATTTTTTGATCTTTACGAATTTTTTTGATTTTATCACCAATATACATAGGGGGCCTTTCTTAATGTATGATGTATTAGGGTAACATAGTTTGACTAAAAAGCAAAATATTTTTATTTATTTGTTTAATTATAAAAATATTTATTTGACAAATAATCAAATTATGGTACAGTGTTGCAAAAAGATGGAGGTGAATCATGTTAGATCAGTTAGATTTACGTGTACTAAAAATTCATCATTTAGCAGAAGGGCGTATAAAAGCATTTGTCGATTTGGTTGTTAATGAAGGGATTGTTATCAAAGGCATGCGAGTTGTTTCATCGCCAAAAGGCGGAATATTTGTTTCAATGCCTCAGGAGTTAGGAAAGAATAGCCGCTGGTATGAAAGGGTTAAATGTTTAAAGCCAGAAGTTCGTGAGCAAATTAATCACGTTGTTTTAGAAGCCTATGAGAGTAGTTTGAAGTATTCAGTATAAGCAACAACAATTCGGAGCGTCCTGATCTTAATGGGTGATTTAGTGTCAGCCGGCTGGTGCTAAGTCCGGGGGACCATTACAAAGATCCTGCCAAGCTATTATCCTGCCGGGCGCTTCCGATTATTCCACTATTCAATCATGTTACGACATAGTCTTATTACACTTGGAGTGTATGTACATCTTCTTGCTACAGTGTATGCAGAAATTAATGACCCTCAACATCATGAGAGTTTGTTTATATTAGCGTCCAAGGCTGATTTATCATGCATGCAAATGAAAGTAGGGGTATGTCCAACACCTAAACCTCCCTATGTTGGTGTTTATTTACAATATTGGGAGCCTAGTTTGTTTATTGAAACGGTAAATAAACCCGGTGATTATGTTATTAGAGAGGCAGGAGTTTTGTTGAATAATGCTTTATCAACAGTCGCAGAAAATTCAGTTCATCTTTTTACAGATAATAAAGACTTCAAAGTGACGAGCTCATCATCAGAGCAGTCTTTAACAGGAAGTTCATTACAGTTTAATGATATTCATATTTATGACTTTCCTTTGAAAATGTTTACAGAAACAGCCCTTTGCCCTTCTGAAGGGTTGGGCAGTTTTGGGTTAAAATATATGTCAGAAGTGGACGTTTTATCGTGGCGTAAAGGTGGAATTGATTTGCCATTGACAATTCATGTTGGCGTATGGGGGCCATTAAATCCGCGTACCGGTTATAGTATTAATTTTAGTCCATTGGTGCATTCTGCTTTAACATCAATACGTGCCATAAGCGTTGCATCTGATCCTACATCAAATCATATCGTCACCAGTCGATTGAATTTTGGCCCTGATTTAACCAGAGATAAAATACAAATGTGTTTTCCATATAAAACATCCTGTACACCATTGGGAGCGAATTTAAGTTTTTGGGATAGTTATCAAAGTCAAAGTGGACAATATGTTTGGGTGTATTGGCGTTACCGTGAGTGTTGTCGTGCGGCAACGTAGGAATAATATATGATCGGCGCACAGCAAGTCATCATAATTTTACTCTTGTTTGTTAGTTCTCAGAAGGCAGATTCTAATCAATATGATTTGGCACGTATCGATTATTTTGAATCAGATGCGCGCAAGCCAAAAGAACCCAAAAGTAACCTACTTGATTTTACTAGCCCAACCATTCCCATACCTTTAGTAAGGTTATTAGAAGAACCCAATGAAATAAATGCTAAAGCTTATTTACGCTGGAATGATTTAAAACAACAGCGCATTGAACATGTCCAGTTATTGCTTGAGAAAGTCATGCATGAGACTAAAAATTAATGTGCTTATTCTATTAATTTTTATTATTGTCCAAGGAGGGGTCCTTCAAGCAGATATTTTTGATGCAACAGATCAAGGCAAAGTGCTTGAAAATGCTGTTAATAATGATTCAGGATTAACCTATAACCGTTTTGCACCTTATATAGGAGTTTATCGGCATAATATCGATTATAAGCAGGGAGGAAAGTTTCGTGAATCATCAATTTCTCCAGGATTAAAACAATTTGATATTAAGAAGTCTTTAATCGGCGTGCTTGATAATCCAGAGCTTAATCGACTAGAAATAAACGATGCTTTAAGGAAAATCCAATCAAGCCCACTAATGACGTTGCAATATACATCACCAGCCCAAATGGATCTCTACAAGTTTGTCATTACTAATGCCAACTTGCGCTTATTGCTACGTTATTTGCAATATCAAGATCTAGAAGATAGTCTTAAAGATCCTCTTATTATGTTACGTAAACAAGCAGAAATGGACTGTTTGCGTCGATCGGGAGAAAGAAATATTGATCAGGCTTTTATGAAGTGTTTGAATTTCAATAATCAACCGGCATTAGCTACGTTAAATGATATTAATGACGGTAGTGGGTATATGCGCAATCAAGTTGATATTATTGAAGCTTTGATTAATCGAATTATGAAGAAGTCGGAAGATTGGCAAGAAGTAAAAGATTTAGTTCCACGGTATTTAGTTTCTCCTAACGAGATGAGCTATGTGGTTCCGCAACTGTCGATCAATCAGTTCTTTAATCAAGAAAAAATGCGTATTCAAGTTCAGATTGAACAATTAATTAAGAAGATTGAGGTTAATCAAGAAATTGATAAAGAGAAATTGAAATCTATTAGTTCAAGTGCTATTCCTATCACAGAGAAATTGATTAGGCAGTATCAGTTGCTCAATACCGATGATCGTATCATAGCTTTAGTCAAGTTAGCAAGTCGCCAGGCGTATGTAAAAACCATATCAATCTATCAAAAAATTCAAGATAGCTTGATGATGGTCTTACGTCATCCACAAATTGAAGCAGGATTAAAAATTTATGTTCAATTAGCTTTGGATGAAATTAAAGTGACAGTGACAAGTTTTGAACAAGGTCAGAATCAACTTTATCAAACACAGGCACACATGGCGCGATTACTTGATCAACTTGATGAAGAACGCTTAAAGCGTATTGCCTACTATAATCAGTCGGAAAAATTGTATGAATAATCGTTCGTTTGGTTCATGGGGAGAAGAGCAAGCGGTTCGCTATTTATTGAAACAGGGTTATGAAATAATCGAAATGAATTTCAGAAATATGTTGGGAGAAATTGATATTATTGCGAAGAATAAAGATGTTTTATGTTTTATAGAGGTCAAAACCAGGATGAGTCTTAATAAGGGGCTGCCTGTTGATAGTATTACCTACTACAAGCAACGTAAAATAAGGCAATTGGCATTAAGTTATTTGAAATATCGCTATCAGCGCATTGACATCAAAGTACGATTTGATGTCGTCTCAATTTATCAACGCTCAGGACAAGAGGCAGAAATTAAACTCATTCGTAATGCTTTTTAACCCTCAATCACACAATCCGCAACCAGCGTCTTAGTCATCAAATCCGCAGTCACAGAATTTTCTTTGAAGTGTGCAATGATCGCAGCTTGGCCAACACGGCGGTTGAAGTAGCCTAGCTCTTCATTGGGTTTTTTATTGGCTTGCCAGAATTTAATCAGCACGTCAATAACTTGGGCTACGCGTTCGCGGGGGATGGATTTTAAATAGATGCTGTCTCCGTCTTCGGACAAGAGAGGAAGGCCTTGGTTTTTACCGTCTTCGGTTCCCATTAATTTCATTTGGTAACGGTTAAATCCTGAACCAACTAAACCAATGGTTTTGGTGGCAGGGCGGAAGCATTGGCGTTCGCAGCCGGTTATACCGATAGACTCGGTTAAATCACCCCAGCCTAAGGCTTCTAATTCATCAATCAAAAATGGTTCAAACTTTTCAGAATCCGTATACGTTAAACGGCATGTATCACGCCCAACGCACGCCCCAGAACGTAAACGTAAATTGGAATATTCTTTGCCATTACGTTTGCCATAGCCAAATGATTTTAAATCATTCTCGAATTCTTGTTTTTGATTCTCTTTAAGATTACAAAAGAGGGCATCTTGATTAGGTGTGATGATAAATTCCACATCATACTTATTCATGATGAAATGCACCATCTCCATTAATTTACCATTAGGGCTATTGTCAATTAAGCGGCCGTTTTCAATAAAGGCGCCATAGGTCCATAAGCCATTGGATGGTTGTTTAATCCAACCGTGGTGCATATGGCGGCTGCCGATATCAAGATTAGCAATGGGTTGTTCTAATTTAAAACCAATTAATTGTTCCACTTGATCGCGGTACCAATCAATACCGAGTTTCTTGACGACGAATTTGATACGGGCATAGATGCGGTTTTCCCGATCGCCCCATTGTTGATGGACTTTCACCACAGCATCCATTACTTTTAAAAGATTTTTCTCATCGACTTGGCATAAGGGCTTGCCTAAACAGGCGAGGGATGGTTTTCCATTACGCTCACCTTGGCCACCACCGATGTAGATTTGGAATTTATTGACCTTGCCATTGTTGATGATAGGGATAATGCCCATGTCATCGGTTAAGACTTCGGCGCAATTGTCGACGACTAATTTACCAGAAGCATCTTCAATGACAGCGGCAAAACCGATTTTAAACTTACGGTTTAAGAGTTTAGCGCCATAATTAAATGATTCACCGGGTTTACGGATTTTAGTTGGATCAATTTCCCAGACGGAAATAAATGGTTCGATCGGCAGTTGAAAATAAGTCCCAGCTTTTTGGGCCAATTCATTGGCATTTAACACCGTTGAAAAACGTGAGACAGGGCAGGCCATCACATTACGGGTATTATCCCCGCAGCCGTTTAAGGTATTCAGGCCAGATTCGGCTAATGTTTTAATGACCGTCAAGGCATGTTGTTTACGGATCCAATGGAATTGAATGTTTTGGCGATTGGTTAAACGCACAGATGGAATGCCATCAGGATCTTTGCAATATTTGGTTGCTAAATCATGGACGACATTGTATTGCTCACGCGTCAAAGGACCGCCACCAGGAATGGAAATGCGCATCATGTAAATCCATTCTTTGGCTTCGGTTGATTCTTTGGCACGGTTAAATTCGAGGTAAATACCGTGTGATTTGGCCAACGCTTCTGATTCCCATGGGATATCATCACGAGATGGATCAGCAAAATCTTGTTTAACATTACCGGCGATTGAGCCAGCAGCAATTTTATTGAGTTCTTCCTTACAGAGTTTGTCTGCAGGGGTGTTAAATGTCGGGTCAAATGGTTTACGTTTCATAATGTCTTTCGTAAAATGAGGTGTTAATTGAAGCCTTTATTTTATCCTAGTCGGGGGGAAAGTCAAATTAAATAAGACGAGAATCGTGAAGATTTCATTTAACAGATAAGGGTTTTATGTTACAGTAAAACGCTTCAGTACTATTAACCATAAGGGTAGTTAAAATCACATGAAAAACGTATTTACCCATCTGCGTACCTTTATTTTCCGCGGTCTTCTCGCCATCATCCCTTTATTGCTTTGTACCACGGCCATTTGGTTGTTGTACATCTTAATTGACAAAAAAGTCATGATCCTTTTAGACAAGGTCGTTGATATTCGCCAAATTCCGGGTTTAGGGATTTTGCTCGTACTTGTCTTTTTGTATTTATTGGGGTTAATTGTTAGTAATGTGGCTGGGCGTCAGATTTTTCATTTTATTGAGGGAGTTTCCGATCGAATTCCGTTGATTAAGGCGATTTATAATATTGGCAAACAATTATCCGAGAGTTTGTCGGTGACGGATTCGAATAAAAAGGCTTTTCAGCGGGCTGTATTGATTGATTGTTTTAATGGTAAGGGTGGTGGGTCTTTAGGTTTTGTGACGGGTACTGTGATTAATGAGCAGACAGGCGAAGAGTTATTGAAAGTCTTTGTGCCAACAGTGCCAAATCCGACGACAGGTTTTGTATTTATCGTTCACCCAAGTCAGACCATTGATCCCGGTTGGACGGTTGAAGAAGCAGTTAAGATGATTTTATCGGCGGGGATTATTTCGCCTTTGACATTAAAGAAGGGTTCGTAATGCGTTTATTAAGTTGGAATGTGAATGGTATTCGTGCCATTGAGAAAAAAGGTTTTTTTGAATGGATGGCCAAGGAAAATCCTGATGTATTGTGCTTACAGGAAACCAAAGCCCATCCTGATCAACTCTCCGAGAAATTTCTAAAGTCCCATGGGTATCATGCATATTGGGCGTCCGCCGAGAAAAAGGGATATAGTGGGGTTGCGATCTTTTCAAAGAAAGAACCGAAATCTGTTACTTTAGGCTTAGGCGTTCCTGAATTTGATAGTGAAGGTCGCACCTTGATTGCTGATTTTGGGGATTTTCTTCTGTTTAATATTTATTATCCAAATGGTGGTGCAGGTAATAAACGTGTTCCTTTTAAAATGCGTTTTTATGATGCGTTTCATAAAAAGGTTAATGCGTTGCGCAAGACTGGTAAATCATTGATTATTACCGGGGACGTTAATACAGCTCACGAGGAAATTGATTTAAGTCGTCCTAAGGAAAATCAAAAGAATACGGGGTTTCTTCCCGAGGAGCGTGAGTGGGTGACAAAGTTCTTAGCGTCGGGTTATGTGGATACATTCCGCCATTTTAATAAGGACGGCGGACATTATTCATGGTGGGATTATAAAACAGGGGCGCGTGCAAGGAATGTGGGCTGGCGCATTGATTATTTTTTTGTCTCAGATGATTTATTACCACGTTTAAAGAAAGCATTTATTTTGCCAGATGTGATGGGATCGGATCATTGTCCCGTCGGTATTGAAATTAAATAAAAGGAGAATATCTATGAATTATGTATTAATTGCGCTTTTAGGGATTGTTTTAACGGGATGTTGCGGTGCTAAAAGTTCCATGTGTGGTATGCATGAGAAAAAAGCAGCAGTTGCCGCGGAAGTTGCACCATTAAAGGTGACCGTCCCCATTATTGCGACATTGCCGGACAGTAAAGTGGCGGGTGAAGTATTGCTCGTCGAAGAAAAGGGTGGGGTTTCGGTGTCGGCGAATGTGACGAATGTCACGCCTGGGATGCATGGGTTTCATTTTCATGAAAATGGGAGCTGTGCTGAGGAAGGTAAGGCCGCCGGATCACACTTTAATCCAGACGCTGTATCACATGGCATGTTAACTCATGATGGTTTTGAAAAAGCTCATGCGGGTGATATGGGAAACATTGAAGTTGGCGAGAATGGCCAAGGTCAATTGACTGAATTCTTACCTGGTTTGTCGTTAAAAGAAGGTAAATATGCTTTAGTCGGACGTGCCATTGTCTTACATGAAAAAGCCGATGATTTTTCTCAACCAACTGGAAATGCGGGTGGACGTATTGGCTGTGGTGTTATCACAGTTGAATAATTATGAATAGCCAAGATTCTCTTTTAATTGTTGTTGATGTGCAAGGTAAGCTCGCCATGATGATGCATGAGGCTACTCGTGTTCATCAATCGATTATTAAGACGATTGAAATAGCCAAGGTTTTTTCCTTACCGATTCTTTGGACAGAGCAAGCTCCTGATAAAATTGGTGTGACTATTCCAGAAATAGCCTCACGGCTATCTGATCAAAAGCCCATCGTTAAACAATCATTTAGTTGCTATGGTGCTCCTGAGTTTGTGAGTCAATTAAATCAAATTCGTCGTCGACATGCCATTGTTGTTGGTATTGAATCCCATGTATGCTTGTATCAAACCGTGCGTGATTTATTAAAGCATGGGTATAAGGTTGATGTTGTTTCTGATGCCATTGGCGCGCGTGATGCGTTTAATCATCAAGTGGGTTTAGATCGCATGAAAGAAGAAGGGGCAGCGATCACGTCGATTGAAATGCTTATTTGTGATTTACTTATTAGTGCGGCAAACCCAAAATTTAAGCAAGTGATGTCTATCTTTAAACGTTAGAGGACGAACAATGGATCAATTTAAATCCGAAGTCGATGACCTGTTTCAAGAAACCCGCGTTTTTCAAGCTCCTACACTTTTTCAATCCCGTGCTAATATTTCTGATAAAACTTTATATGATCTCGCCGCCAAAGACCGCATTGCCTTTTGGGAGCAATGTGCCAAGAAATTAGATTGGTTTGAGCCATGGCATGATGCCTTGGTATGGGATAAGCCTTTTGCGAAGTGGTTTGTCGGCGGAAAAATCAATGCCTCCTATAATTGCCTTGATCGTCATATAAAAAATAATTTAGGTAAGCGTATTGCGTTTTATTGGGAAGGCGAGAATGGCGAAGAAAAAGCATTAACTTACGAAGATGTGTATTTGCAGGTTAATTTACTCGCCAATGCGATGAAAGATTTACATGTCGGTAAGGGTGATCGTGTGGCAATTTATATGCCCATGGTGCCTGAAGCGATTTATGCCATGCTGGCGTGCGCGCGTATTGGTGCTGCGCATACCGTTATTTTTGGTGGGTTTTCGGCTGATGCTTTAAAAGAACGCATTAATGATGCCAGTGCTCAATTATTAATCACCGCGGATGGCGGTTATCGACGGGGAAGTGTAGTGCCTTTAAAAGAAACAGCTGATGCTGCAGTAAGCCAGTGTCCTTCGATTCGCGATGTGATTGTGGTCAATCGTTTAGGTAAAGAAGTCGCGATGCAAGAAGGCCGTGACCATTGGTATCATGATGTCATTAAAAATCAAAAGTCTTACTGCGAACCAGAATCCATGGACGCGGAAGATTTATTATTTATTTTATACACGTCGGGAACAACCGGTAAGCCTAAAGGGATTATGCATACAACCGGCGGGTATATGACGGGAGTTGCAAATACCACGGATTGGGTATTTGATTTAAAAGATAATGATGTGTTTTGGTGTACCGCTGATGTGGGCTGGGTCACCGGACATAGTTATATTGTTTATGGGCCAATGGCCAATGCAGCGACGCAAGTATTGTACGAAGGCGCACCTGATTTTCCCGAACGCAATCGGTTCTGGAAATTAATTGAAAAATACAAAGTCACCATATTTTATACAGCCCCGACGGCCATTCGTGCGTTTATGAAATGGGGCGATCAATGGCCTAAGGGATGTGATTTATCATCTTTAAGGCTTTTAGGTAGTGTAGGCGAGCCCATTAACCCCGAAGCCTGGATATGGTATTACGAACAAATCGGCCGTGGCCGTTGTCCTATCGTTGATACCTGGTGGCAAACCGAAACAGGTGCCATTATGATTACAACCTTGCCTGGTTTATCGACGATGAAACCCGGTTCCGCAGGACATGCCTTGCCTGGTATTGATGTACAAATCTTAAATGAAGAAGGGCAGATTATCCCTCATGGTGGAGGTTTCTTAAGTCTCATGAGTCCATGGCCCTCGATGTTACGCGGAATTTGGGGAGATAAAGAGCGCTATAAGTCAACGTATTGGGGCAAATGGCAGGGTAAAAGTTATTTTGCGGGCGATGGGACAAAGAAAGACAAAGACGGTTATTTTTGGTTCTTAGGTCGTGTCGACGATATTATGCTGGTGGCAGGGCATAATATTTCAACCGCTGAAGTAGAAAGTGCATTGGTTGATAATCACATGGTTGCCGAAGCCGCTGTTGTCGGTGTTAAAGATGATTTAAAGGGCCAAGCCATTGCGGCATTTGTTATTCTAAAAGAAGGGCATAAGCCAAGCGATGAAGCTCAAGAGGTATTAAAGAACCATGTGGCCCAGAAAATTGGCCCTATTGCAAAACCATCAAAGATTATTTTCACGGCAGATGTACCCAAAACGCGTTCCGGTAAGATCATGCGCCGTTTATTAAAGGACATTGCCGAGGGGCGTCTCATGGGAGATGTGACCACATTGGCAGATCCTAATGTTGTTTTATCATTGAAGCAAAAATATGATGAAGTTTGATTTAAATTGTATCTTTTAAGTTATAATAATCTTCATGCAATCAGTGAAGGTTCTACTTTTTATTTTTGCTTTATGCATTATGGCGCAGGCTGTTTACGCAGCGGATCAAAAGTCCAAAGCGTCGTTCATGCTTTTATCGCCCGCATTTGAAGCAAGCCAAGAAATCCCCAAGAAATATGCCTGCAATGGCGGCGACACAAATCCTCCACTTGAAATTTA
>JACCDG011075123.1_pt1 | contig 19590 bp, 17 predicted proteins | sample 7442471 | NCBI WGS metagenome assembly JACCDG01 (sample SAMN15323444, study PRJNA562643) | freshwater metagenome | isolation source: river surface water | place: USA:Blue River Watershed | collected 2017-08-17 | reverse complement strand
TGGACCTAAATCAGACAAGATATCGCCAAATAAATTACTAGCAACCACCACGTCAAATCTGTCGGGGTTCATGACAAAGTGCGCAGCCAAGATATCGATATGATATTTATCCATCCTCACATCGCCAAATTGCTTAGCCATTTCTTCTACTCGTTCATCCCAATATGGCATAGTAATTGCGATGCCATTGGACTTGGTAGCAGAGGTTAGGTGCTTCTTTGGACGACTTTGGGCAAGATCAAAAGCATACTGAAGAATGCGGTCAACTCCTTGCCTGGTAAAGATGGATTCCTGAATTACAAACTCTCGATCGGTATCAGGGAACATTTTTCCACCAACACTGGAATATTCACCCTCAGTATTTTCACGTACGACGTAAAAATCAATGTCTCCCGGTTTGCGGTTTGCTAGGGGACAAGGCACACCAGGAAGCAGTCGAACTGGTCGTAAATTGACGTACTGGTCAAAGCAGCGACGGAACTGAATGAGGCTTCCCCATAAGGAAACATGATCCGGAAGAATGTTTGGCATACCAACGGCGCCAAAGAAGATGGCATCGTATTGCATCAGGGTATCGAACCAATCATCGGGCATCATCTTGCCGTGCTGAAGATAGTAGTCGCAGCTAGCAAAATCAAAATGATCGAACTGCATACCGATACCAAACTTTTTGCTAGCAGCTTCTAGTGCGCGAACGCCTTCTGGCATGACCTCTTTGCCAATTCCATCGCCAGGAATAACGGCAATTTTAGGATTTTGGATTACTTTATTTTTCTTCATTGAATGTCTCATCCGATTTTGGGTGTGAATCGATTTAGCTAATTGCCCGACGAATCTCATCCGCCTTACGTTTAGAGCCAGTTACAGATTCTGTATCGTGCTCAGTCGTATTTTCAATTGTTTCAATAACTGCTTCCTGCATACGAATATTGTCTTTGGGGCAAATAGGTGCACCATAAGTTGCCCATTTCTTTAAGAGCGTCACCTCATATCCACACTGAGCACACTTGGCTTTATTACGACTCGCATTGCTCGGTCTTGGTGGTGGAAAAACAATCGCTTGATGCGGATATGGGCCAAGCTCTTGGCTAATCATCATCAGGCGCACCATCAACTCTTCGGTTGCATGCGCCATTCGAGCAGGACCTTCTAGGCCAACAGTTTGGGCGATACCCTTAAAGTCTTCACCGTGGCCGCTAAAGCAATCATCTACCGCATGACACAGCTCATGCACTAAGGTATCTAACAGCTGAACAGGATCATCCAGCTTGGGGGAGATGAAAATCTCGTTTACCCCACCACCAGAGCGCTCGCGAGGCCAGCATTGCCCTAGTGTTGTTCTTGGGCTACTTGAGGCTGGAAAACCACAAGACACCCTGACAGGTGGAATTGCATAACCCGCTTTTGAAAAAACAGGTTCTAAATGTCTTACGGCGTCTTCAAGCCAAGATTCTCTTACGGAGTGTTGCTTCATTAATAACTCATTTATATTTTTAGTTTGGTAATGTTAGCTATGGGCTGTCGCTCTATTATCGCTGCCCTACTTTGACGTCACCAAATATTGCCTGCGCTTCACGCGGCAGACAGCGCCAGTAGCGCTCATTTGAGGGCACAGTGCCACCTAAAGCTGCGGCAGCCTCCCACGCCCATCTTGGCTTATATAAAAATGCACGGGCTAAAGCGATCAGATCCGCATCACCATGTTGCAGAATATCCTCTGCTTGTTGCGGCTCTGTAATGAGGCCGACAGTCATCGTAGGTAGACCAGATTGGTCTTTTACGATTTTGGCGAATGGCACTTGGTAATTTGGTCCGATTGCAATCTTTTGCAATGGCGAAATCCCCCCTGATGAAATGTGCACAAAATCACATCCCAGCGGTTTTAGGCGAGCTGCAAAATCGGCAGTCTCCTGCGGGGTCCAACCACCCTCAATCCAATCGCTGGCAGAGATCCGAATCCCCAACACACCTTGATAAGCCTGACGTACGGCTGTAAACAATTCCAGAAGGAAGCGGATGCGGTTTTCATAAGAACCACCGTATTCATCAGAGCGTTGATTGGCAATCGGGGATAAAAATTGATGCAGGAGGTAACCATGCGCCCCATGCAACTCAATGCCGTCTACGCCTACTCGCTCAGCGCGCTGCGCTGCAACAACAAATGCACTGATTAGTTCTGCCAACTCCACTTTAGAGAGCTCATGCGGCAAGCGCTCATCCTTTAGCTGTGGAATAGCAGAAGGGGCAAGTGTTTCCCAGCCACCCTGCTCTTTAGATAGCAACTGACCGCCATCCCAAGGAGTAGCACTCGAAGCCTTACGGCCAGCATGCGCTAATTGAATAAAGACCGGTGTTTTTGGTGCCAGCTGACGAGCTCTACTGAGCTTATCTTTGAGGGCAGCCTCAGTACGGTCATCCCATAGCCCAAGGCAGGCGGGAGTAATGCGGCCCTCAGGCGTCACGCCAGTAGCCTCAATGATAAATAGCCCTGCGCCGCTATTCAGGAGGTTGCCCCAGTGCATTAGATGCCAATCCTGAGCTTCCCCATTTACGGCCGAATACTGGCACATCGGCGCCACTACGATGCGATTGGGGAGCGTTAGCTGCCCTTTAGGCGAGTTCAATGCAAAACTGGAAAATAAGAGGCTCATTTCAATACCTTTGGATTCGGAGGTGCGTAATGGAGATGAAAGCGATAAAATAGAGAGAGTAGGATAAACGAGACCATAAACTTGTGCGATTCCCTCGCAATACAAGTTTATTAAACCTAAAACTAGCAAAAAATTATTAAGCACAATACTATGAGCGCACCACAAGCCTTTGAATCAAAAGAAGATATTGGCCATTTTGTTGGCGGTACAGTCGTCAACCCAAAAGACGGTCGTTTTGCCGACGTTTTTAACCCCTCCACAGGGGCTGTCGCAAGACGCGTTGCCTTGGCCAGTCGTAAGGAAATTGACAGCGCTGTAGCTGTTGCCCAGAAGGCCTTCGAGAGCTGGAGCCAAACATCTCCCCTGCGCCGCGCGAGGATCATGTTCAAGTACCTTGAGCTACTGAACGCTAACCGCGATGAATTAGCCGCCATTATTACCGCAGAACACGGCAAGGTATTCACTGATGCCCAAGGTGAAGTGACTCGCGGTATTGATATTGTGGAATTTGCCACTGGTATCCCAGAATTACTCAAGGGCGATTACACCGAGCAGGTATCGACTGATATTGATAACTGGGTGATGCGTCAGCCCTTGGGCGTGGTCGCTGGTGTAACGCCATTCAACTTCCCTGTCATGGTGCCAATGTGGATGTTCCCAGTAGCTATTGCTTGTGGAAACACCTTCATTCTCAAGCCAAGTCCAACGGATCCATCTGCCTCTTTATTGATGGCCAAGCTTTTAAAAGAAGCTGGACTGCCTGATGGTGTATTTAACGTGGTTCAGGGCGACAAAGAAGCTGTGGATGCCTTGATTGAGAACCCTGATGTCAAAGCAGTGAGCTTTGTGGGTTCGACTCCGATTGCCAATTACATTTATGAGCGTTGCGCCCACTTTGGTAAGCGCTCCCAAGCTTTAGGTGGTGCTAAGAATCACATGGTAGTGATGCCTGATGCTGATATCGATAAAACGATTGATGCCCTGATTGGTGCTGCCTATGGCTCAGCTGGTGAGCGTTGCATGGCAATTTCAGTAGCTGTTTTGGTTGGCGATGTTGCTGAAAAAATTATGCCAAAACTGATTGAGCGCACCAAGACACTCAAGGTGAAGAACGGCATGGAACTCGATGCAGAAATGGGTCCAATCGTTACTAAAGCAGCCCTAGAAAGAATTACTGGCTACATTGAGAGCGGCGTTGCTTCCGGTGCCAAATTATTGGTAGATGGTCGCGGCTTAAAAGTAGCAGGTCACGAGAACGGCTTCTTTATTGGTGGCACTCTCTTTGATAACGTTACCCCAGATATGAAGATCTATTTGGAAGAAATCTTCGGGCCAGTTTTATCTTGCTTACGCGTGGCGAACTTTACTGAAGCGCTAAATTTAGTGAACTCCTGTGAATTTGGTAACGGTGTGGCTTGCTTTACGAGCGACGGTAATATTGCCCGTGAATTTGCACGCCGCGTTCAGGTGGGTATGGTTGGTATTAACGTACCTATTCCAGTGCCAATGGCTTGGCATGGTTTTGGTGGCTGGAAGAAGTCCCTCTTTGGCGATATGCACGCCTACGGCAAAGAAGGCGTTCGCTTCTATACCAAACAAAAGAGTGTGATGCAGCGCTGGCCTGAGAGTATTGCTAAGGGCGCAGAGTTTGTGATGCCAACCTCCAAGTAATTGCTAAGGTGGCAGGCATCTGCCAATAAAAATAGCGGCCCTCGGGTCGCTATTTTTTTATCGTCAATTCCTGTTTAAGCTAAAATATTAAGCGGGAATAAAGTAACGCCTCTCAATTGCGCGCGCAAATAACACAATCACCGACACCAAGGCCAGATAGACCAGGGCAGCTAAAAAATAGGCTTTAAAGAATTGGAAGTTGGTTGCAGCCAACTCTTGCACGCGAGCGAAGAATTCGGTGTATTGAATTAAGAATGCCACCGAACTATCTTTAAGATTGGCGATAACTTGATTCGTGAGCGCTGGAATAGAAAGACGAATTACCTGCGGTAACGTAATCAAGCGAAAGATCTGCAAAGGACTAAAGCCCTGCGCACTTGCAGCCTCAAGCTGGCTCTTATCCAAACCATTAAAGGCAGTCTTTAAGTAAGCTGCGTTGTATGCAGCCACATTGAATGTAAATCCAATGAAAGCCACCGTGAATGGAGAGAGTCTGACACCCCACTGCGGTAAGCCGTAATACATCAAAAACAGCAGAACGATTAAGGGCATTCCAATAAAAAAGGAGATGTAAGAATTGACGGCGCTACGCACGTACTTACTTTTGTTGAGCGTAAGATAAAACACCACGATGCCCAACAGCAATCCTGAAACACTGATCAAGCCCGCTAATTGCAAGGTCTTCACCAGCCCCGTCAAAATCAAGGGCATCTGCTCCGTGAGATCACGAAGGAAGGACGGCCACCCTCCCATTAACGCTTCTCCTCCGAACCAAAGAAAGCTTTAATTTCTGGATCAGCATGTTGACTCAAGACATCAATCCGATCATCGGCACGAATGACACCACGATCCAAGAACATCACGGTATCCGCAATATTGCGCGCCAAGTTCAGGTCATGCGTAACGCAGATCATGGTGATGCCCTCGCTATGCAAGCGATTAATCAGGTCGGCTACATCTCTAGACATGACCGGATCGAGTGCAGAGGTTGGCTCATCAAGAACTAAGACGGCAGGATCCATGGCAAGCGCCCGAGCAATCGCAACCCGTTGCTTCTGCCCTCCCGAAAGCTGCGAGGGATATTTATCTTGATGGGGTGTCATCTCAAAATGGGATAGTTCAAGCAAGGCTTTTTCTTTAGCCTCTGCTTTGCCCATCTTATGGAGCTTACGCAAACCTAATGAGACGTTATCTAAAACAGTCAAATGGCTATACAAAGCAAACTGCTGAAATACGAAACCAATTTGCTTGCGCAATTCCAGCACATCAACATCAGGACCCAACACTTCCCTGCCCCGGAAAACAATCGATCCTGAAGTGGGCTCAACTAGGCGATTGAGGCAGCGTAATAAAGTCGACTTACCGGAACCGGAGGCCCCCATTAGCACGCGGACATCACCCTCATTGAGATCGAGATTGATATTCGACAGGACCGTTTGCCCGCCAAACTCTTTGACCAAATCTCTTACTTGAATTAATGCCACAGATTTGCCTCTTTGGATAATGTCATATTCATGCTCATACTGGGCTCATTCCCGGAATTTGATAACGCTTACTTAACAATTGAACGCCGACTAAGCAAATTCGGTAAATCACAAAATAGAGAATTCCCACAGCTAGATAAACTTCTATGCCGCGCAGCGTTGTTGAGGTTAAGGTCATAGCCTGTTTAGTAATCTCTGGAATTCCAACGGTATAGGCAAATGGAGAGTACTTTAAAACGGAGGTGAACTCATTTACCATCCCGGGAATTGAAAATCGCAACATCTGGGGTAGCTCAATCAATGTCAGTACCTGAATACGGGTCATTCCCATCGCTTGAGCTGCAATCACTTCAGCGGGATCAACCGAGTTGTATGCACCCCGAAATACCTCAGCCAAATAGGCCGAAGCGACCAAGCCTAAACTCAAAGCCATCGCCATCAATGGCGGAACCTTAAAACCAATACCAGGCAAGCCAAAATACACCATAAACAAGAGAACTAAAACTGGTACACCCCTAAAGACGTAGGTGTAACAATCGATGAGAGGACTAAGCCAAGTGATACCTAGGCGACGAAGACTCGCAAGACTGAGGCCAACCGCTAAGCCCGTAAGAGAGCAAACCAGCGTGACTACAACCGTATAAGAAATGCCCTGAGCTAACTGGGCAAGAATATCCAGAAAGGTCACAGGGCAGGCTTTCGACTACTGATTAGCGGTGTAATGGTGATCGCTTATTTCATCCACTTATCGAGAATCGCTTTGATCTTTTCTGGTCCGAGCTCATTGAGATACTTATCAAAGTCATCGCGTAACTTGGAGCCTTTAGCAAAAGCAAACCCAAGCTTATCAAAGCCTTTAAATACGTAACTGCTTTGAATCGGTAGTTTGAGTTTATTTTCATAATTGAGGAATACGGGCTCTTCAATAAAGGCTAGATCTAGATTGCCATTTTGGAGATCGGTAATCACTTCAGCGTATGAAGGGTACAGTTTGACCTTACTCAATGAGTAGTAACCTTTTGGCTCTAACTCATTCTTAATGAGGTCATCGTAAGCCATGCCACGTGGATAGCCAATAGAGTACTTCTTTAGCTGACTTAAATCCGTAATCTGAATATTTTTATTTTTCATGCTTACCAAATGCCAAGCATTGTCATAGTAAGGCTGAGAAAAATCCATCGCCTCTTTACGCTTATCGGTAATGGAGATGCCAGAGAAAGCCACATCAGCTTGACCACTAGAAACAGCACCTAACATGCCAGCCCAGTCATATGGAGTAACTTTAAAAGTGCAGCCGCGAGATTGGCAGTAGCCCTGGAAAATATCCATATCAACGCCTACGATTTGCCCTTTGTCGTCAAACAACATTGGAGGAGATGCGGGTGATACGGCGACTTTAATCTCTTTGGTATCTGAGGACTTGGAGCAAGCCACGATGCTGAGCGCTAGAACAGCGGCAAACAATGCCAGAAAAAAGCGTTTCATGGGTAATTCTCCTATCCTAATGAATGATTGTGCCCATGCTATGGGTTTACAACAAGTATAGGGGAATTAAGAGAAGGCAGGCTACTGCAGGGTGTTTTTGAAGGCGGGTAGCATAGGCATCGCCATAACCTCAATACCCTCTTCGCGCAAAGCCTCGGCTTCGTCTAGAGTGGTTTGACCACGAATACTCCGCTCAGGAGATTCTTTATAGTGAATTTTTCGAGCCTCTTCGGCAAAAGATGTTCCAACATCTTCAGAGCGCCCCATTAATTCACGCATACCCTTCAAAAAGGCGGCCTGTACTTGCGCCTCTAGCTGGGAGTGATCGCTGCCAGTTAGGGCAACAACATCGCCACTTAATGTACCGCTCACACCAGCGTTATCGGTTGCCGCAGAGTTAGCTACCGTCAACTCGGTCGATATTGAACTCTCTTTGCTGGTGCTCGATTTAGCAATATGCGGGGCTGATGGCATCCGGGTAATTTCAGTACTGTCGCAAATTGGACACGCCAACATCCCCTTGTCTTGCTGGGCAAGGCAATCCTCCTCAGAGGCAAACCATCCCTCAAAGCGATGATCTAGTGGGCAAGCGAGGTTATAAACTTTCATAAGACCTATATAGGGGCAAAAATACCAAATTCAATACCCCTATTTTAATGGGATTATGGAATTAGCCGGGGATGGATGTTGGACTCACTAAGCCACGGCGATAGCGATCCAGCCAATAAGTTGCAATCGTCGTTTTGACATCAGTAATTTCGCCCTGCTCTACCCACTCAATTAATTGCTCCAAGGGCGCGGCAAATACATCCAAAAACTCTTCATCATCTAAATGGCTTTTTCCGGAGATCAAGCCTTCAGCAAGATAGATATCAATAAACTCCGTCGAATATGAAATAACTGGATGAATACGGCGCACAAAGCTCCACTTGCTCGCGGAATACCCCGTTTCTTCCTCGAGCTCTCGCTGGGCGCAAAGCAAGCGATCTTCACCGATTTCTAGCTTGCCCGCAGGTATCTCGATACACGCTTTTGCAATCGGATAGCGATATTGGCGCTCCATTAATACCCTGCCATCATCCAATATTGCCAAAATAGCGACTGCCCCAGGATGTGTCAGGTATTCACGAACTGCTTGCTTGCCATCAGGCAAACTCACTTGATCGCGCTTCATATTTAAAAAGATGCCACCGTAGATATCCTCACCAGAGAGGCGCTCCTCCCTCAAATGGGCATCACCAACCGGCAGATCTTTAAATGATTTTTCAGTCATAGCGTGTCTTTCGTCAATTGAATGCCCATGATACAAAACCGAGATGACAGAAAAGAGAAAGGCCCCTATTCGGAGCCTTCTTCGCAAGCTGTTTGAAGTCTTTAGTTAGGAACCCAATAAGGTGCGGCGCATCGCATCCAAACAAACAGCCATCAACCCAGCTGGGAAAATTCCAAGAGCCAGAACAAATATCGCATTCAGACTCAACAATCCACGAGCAAACCCAGATCCAGAAATCTCCGCAGCATGCTCTTCTTTTGGCTCATCAAAGTACATTACCTTAACTACTCTGAGGTAGTAGAAGGCGCCGATCAAGGATGCGATCACGGCAATTACAGCCAAGAACGTGTGTCCGCCATCAACCAACGCCTCAAGTACGCCCAGCTTCGCAGCAAAGCCTACTGTTGGCGGAATACCAGCCAATGAGAACATCATCACGAGACCGATGAATGCAAACCAGGGATGACGTTTGTTCAAGCCCTTGAGATCATCAATGGTTTCGCAATCATGGCCTTTGCGTGACAGCATCATTAAGAGGCCAAAGCTTCCCAAGGTAGTCAAAACATAAGTAACCGCATAGAACATAGACGCACTAAAAGCATGGTCATCAAATACAGACAACATACCTAGTAGTACAAAGCCCATCTGCGCAATGGCAGAGTAAGCCAACATGCGCTTGATATTTGTTTGCGCAATGGCGGTGACGTTACCCACTACTAGCGACAAGACAGCCAGCAACACCAACATCGGCTGCCAGTCACCTAAGAGCGGTAATAAGGTATTAACGAGTAAACGGAATAGCAAGGCAAAGGCTGCAATTTTTGGGGCTGCAGCAATCATCAATGTCACTGCTGTTGGTGCGCCTTGATAAACATCAGGTACCCACATATGAAATGGCACAACGCCTAACTTGAAAGCCAGGCCAGAAACAATAAATACCAAACCAAAGGCCATTACCAAGTGATTCACACGAGGATCGGCAACGGTTCTGAAGATCTCAATTAAGTCGAGCGAGCCAGTAACACCGTACAACATAGACATGCCGTAAAGCAAGAAACCGGAAGCCAATGCGCCCAGAATGAAGTATTTAATACCCGCCTCAACACTCTTCTCGCTGTTATGACGCATTGCTACCAGAGCGTAGGTAGGCAATGCCATCAACTCAAGACCTAAATACAGAGTCAGAAGATTAGCGCCAGAGATCAATACGCACTGACCTAACAAAGCAAGCAATGCAAGAACGATAAAGTCCGGGCGGAACATTGCACGATCTGTGAGGTATTGCTTTGAGTACACCAAGCTCACCAAGACGGCACCACATGAACATGCCTTTAGCAAGTTTGAGATTGGGTCAGACTGAAATAAGCCATTCATGGCAACTACGGATACATCCCCAATGCGACCCACAAAAGCAAAAATCAAGTACACCAACAAAATGATGGAGAAGAAGTAAACAAAACCAACGCCACGTGGGGTGTGGAAAATATCTTGCTCAACACCAGGAGTTGCTGGCTGACGCTCGGGCACATAAACGCTAGCCACTAACAAGAGGCAGGCGGCTACAAGTAAAACGAGTTCCGGCAGGACGGCGTATAGGTCAAATGCTTGCATTAGCTTTTACTCAGAGTTTGCTGACAGCAACATGCTGCAGCAGATTAATCACGGACGGATGAATGATGTCGGTAAACGGTTTTGGATAAACACCCATACCGATCACACAGATGGACAACACTGCCATCATGAAATACTCACGCGCATTGAGATCTTTTAATTCCTCAACATGCTGGTTTGTAATCGCACCAAAGAACACACGCTTGACCATCCAGAGGGAATAAGCAGCACCCAGAATCAAAGCAGTCGCAGCCAAGATACCAATCACAAAGTCATAATCGACAGCAGCCAGAATGACCATGAACTCACCTACGAAACCAGAAGTAGCAGGTAAACCGCAGTTCGCCATTGCCATCAAAACCGCAAAGGCTGTAAAGGCTGGCATACGATGTACAACACCACCGTAATCAGCGATTTGACGAGTATGCATACGGTCATACAACACACCAATAGAAAGGAACATTGCGCCAGCTACAAAGCCGTGAGAAATCATCTGCACAATACCGCCCTCAATACCCAGCGGGCTAAAGAGGAAGAAACCCAGAGTTACGAAACCCATGTGGGCTACTGATGAGTAAGCCACCAACTTCTTCATATCTTTCTGAACCAAAGCAACTGCGCCAACGTAAATCACTGCAACCAAAGATAGGAAGATGACAAATGGACCAAGGTATTGGCTTGCATCTGGGGCAATTGGCAATGAGAAACGCAAGAAACCATAGGCACCTAGCTTCAACATGATTGCAGCCAACACAACAGAGCCGCCGGTTGGTGCTTCAACGTGAACGTCTGGCAACCAAGTATGCAAAGGCCACATTGGCACCTTCACAGCAAAGGCCATGAAGAAAGCAAAGAACAGGAGTATTTGCTCCACGATATCGAGGCGAGCATTATGCCAAGCCAAGATATCAAAGGTATTCGTCACGTTGTACAAATACAGCATGGCAATCAAAGTAAGCAATGAGCCAAGCAAGGTATACAAGAAGAACTTAAAAGCAGCATAGATGCGGTTATGACCACCCCACACACCAATGATGATGTACATCGGGATCAAAGTTGCTTCGAAGAATACGTAAAACAACAAAGCATCTAAAGCTGCGAATACACCAATCATCAATCCAGAAAGGATTAAGAAGGAGGCCATGTATTGGGAAACCTTCTTATCAATGACTTCCCATGCAGCAATCACTACAAAAATATTAATGAACGCAGTTAAAACAATGAACCACACGGAGATGCCGTCGATACCCAGGTAATAGTTAATATCGTAACGAGGAATCCAGCTAATCTTTTCAACAAACTGCATGCCAGGATTGGCAATATCAAAGTGAATGATCAGGGGCAAGGTTGCAATGAAGCCAAGTACGGCGCCAAAAAGAGCTAACCAGCGAACGCCAGCAGTCGGTCTCTCTGAACCGTAGAACAAAATAATGATGCCGAAGAAAATCGGAATCCAGATGGCGTAAGAAAGAATCATGATGGCTACTTAAGTAACAAAGGCCTAGCGAACAAAAGGCAGGTAAGCGTATAAAACCCAAGCTAGCAATACCGCTAGGCCCGCAATCATTGCGAAGGCATAGTGATAGAGATAGCCGGATTGCAAATGGCGAATCACTGCAGAAAAGCGCCCTACTGCATGAGCACTACCGTTGACCAAGAAGCCGTCGATAGCTTGCTGATCGCCGCGATGCCACAAGACACCGCCGATCCACAACAAGCCCTTAGCAAATACTGCTTGGTTTAGATCGTCGAGATAGTATTTGTTATCCATTAACTTCTTAACAGGCGCGAATGCCTGCGCAACTACACCAGGCAACTTCGGAGCCCAGAGATAACCAATCGCGGCAGTCAACACGCCCAAGACAACCAATAGCAATACTGGGGATGTCAATGAATGCATTGCCATAGCAATCGGACCATGGAACTCTTCAGCAAGTTCCTTCATCGCTGGATGCTTGCCGATATCAACAAAGATTGAATCGCCGAAGTAAGTCCCAAACAGCAACGGGGTAATTGTGTAGTAGCCGATGATGACCGAAGGAATCGCCAACAAGATTAAAGGCAAGGTCACAACAAATGGTGACTCATGTGGTTTTTGACCAGGAGCCAAACCGTGATGCGCGTGATCATCGCCCTGCTCAGCATGATCATGGTGGTGATCGTGTGCATGAGCATCATCATGACCCCAACGGGCTTTACCGTGGAATACGTAGAAGTACAAACGGAAGGAGTACAAAGCCGTTACAAAGACGCTGGCCATTACTGCGAAGTAAGCAAAGCCAGCACCGGGAATATGGCTAGCAGCTACCGCCTCGATGATGGAGTCTTTGGAATAGAAGCCAGAGAAGAATGGAGTGCCGATCAACGCCAAATTACCCAACAACATCATCAGGCAAGTAATTGGCATGTATTTCCAGAGACCACCCATCTTGCGCATATCTTGCTCATGGTGCATACCCAAAATCACACTACCCGCTGCGAGGAACAGGAGCGCCTTAAAGAATGCATGAGTCATCAAATGGAAGATGGCAACTGGATAAGCAGAAACACCCAAAGCCACGGTCATGTAACCCAATTGAGACAGTGTGGAATAAGCCACTACCCGCTTGATATCGGTTTGAACTATGCCCAAGAAACCCATAAAGAGCGCAGTGATCGAACCAATGACCAAGATGAAGCTCAAGGCTGCATCAGACAACTCAAATAGCGGTGACATACGTGACACCATGAAGATGCCAGCAGTCACCATCGTTGCAGCATGAATCAATGCAGAAATTGGGGTTGGGCCTTCCATCGAATCAGGCAACCAAACATGTAATGGGAACTGTGCTGACTTACCCATCGCGCCAATAAAGAGGCAGATACAAGCTACGGTTACCAAATTCCAACTAGTACCAGGCAATGTTTGCGCTGCTAATGCAGTGTTCTGAGCAAAGATCACGTCGTAGTTCATGGAGCCAGTGCTGGCCAATAGCAAGCCAATACCGAGAATGAAGCCAAAGTCACCAACACGGTTAACCAAGAAGGCTTTCATATTGGCAAATACAGCAGATTGACGCTCAAAGTAGAAGCCAATCAATAAATAAGAAACCACACCCACTGCTTCCCAGCCGAAGAAGAGTTGCAAGAGGTTGTTACTCATTACCAACATCAACATCGCGAAGGTAAAGAGTGAAATGTACGAGAAGAAGCGGTTGTAACCCTCTTCGCCCTGCATATAGCCGATGGTATAAATATGAACCATCAAAGAAACAAAGGTCACCACACACATCATGGTAGCTGTCAGCGGGTCAATTAAGAAACCAATATCCAGATTGAGTTCACCCAACTGCATCCAACGGTACACAGTGCCATTGAAATAGAAGCCATCCATTACCTGTACGAGCACAAAGCAAGACAAAACGAAGGCAATCATCACACCCAAAATAGTGACGAACTGGCAAGCGCCCTGCCCGATGCGGTTACCGCCTAATTTGGTGCCAAAGAATCCCGCAATCGCCGAGCCAAATAATGGCGCCAGCGGAATTGCGCAGAGAACAGGGAGAGTTAAGGTCAATTGCATGACTAGCCTTTTAGGTGGTCAAGGTCTTCAGCATTAATGGTGTCTACCTTACGGAAGAGAACAACCAAAATTGCCAAACCGATTGCTGCCTCAGCAGCAGCCACAGTCAAAATAAAGAATACGAATACTTGACCAGCCATATCACCCAAATAATGAGAGAAGGCTACAAAGTTCATGTTCACAGAAAGAAGCATTAATTCAATTGCCATTAAGAGCACAATGATGTTCTTACGGTTTAAGAAAATGCCGATTACGCTAGTCGCAAACAGAATTGCGCCAAGCACTAAGTAGTGAGCTAAGGTAATAGTCATTTCTTTTCTCCACGAGCATCTTGCTTTGCAGCCATATCAGAACCCATCTTGACGATGCGCATACGATCTGCAGAATTCACGTTCACTTGCTCATGAATATTTTGGGATTTAGAGTCTTTGCGGTTACGCAGAGTTAAGGCAACGGCGGCAATGATCGCCACCAAGAGAATGACGCCAGCAACCTCGAAGGCATAAACATAGTCAACGAAAATCAACATGCCTAAAGCTTGGGTATTGCTAGTGGCCATCTCCTCGAGCATCGGCTGAACTGGTGCACTAGTGCCGATAAAGCTACGAATTAAGACGATAGACAATTCCAAGACGATAACCGCACCCATCAAGAAGGCTACAGGTAAAAATTTCTTGAAATCACGACGCAAGTGCTCAAGATCAAGATCGAGCATCATGACGACGAATAAGAAGAGCACCATCACGGCACCAACGTATACAAGAATTAGAGCAAGGCTTAAAAATTCAGCTTTTAGAAGCATCCATAGACCAGAGGCGCAGAAGAAAGCTAAAACCAGGAAGAGTGCAGCATGTACTGGATTGCGAGCCGTAATCACGCGTAATGCTGAAAGCACTAAAAGGCCAGCAAAGGCATAAAAGAATGCTGCAAAAAGTGTGGAAGTATCGAATGTCATATGTCGTTGTGCTCTATTCGATTAACGATAAGGCGCATCAGCTGCGCGGTTAGCGGCGATATCTTTTTCATATTTATCGCCTACAGCCAAAAGCATTTCTTTAGTGAAATACAAATCGCCGCGCTTATCACCGAAATACTCAAAAATATTGGTTTCAACAATAGCGTCAACCGGGCAAGCCTCTTCGCAGAAGCCGCAGAAAATGCACTTGGTTAAGTCAATGTCGTAACGACTGGTACGGCGCGTACCATCATCGCGCTCAGCAGTTTCAATCGTGATTGCATAAGCAGGACAGACTGCCTCGCATAATTTGCAACCAATACAACGCTCTTCCCCGTTTTCATAACGACGTAAAGCATGTAAACCGCGGAAGCGAACAGACTGTGGAGTCTTCTCTTCAGGGTATTGAACCGTAATTTTTGGTTTAAAAAGATAGCGACCGGTAATCGACATACCAGTCAAAATATCTTTGAGCATCAAGCTATCGAGGAATTGGGAAATTTTCTTAAACATGATTGATCAACTTATTTCCAAATATTCAATGGGGATACAACCCATGCGCCAACGACAACTACCCAGAATACGGAGATGGGAATAAAGATCTTCCAACCCAAACGCATAATTTGGTCATAGCGATAGCGTGGCAATGTCGCACGCAACCAGATAACGCAAGACAAGAGGAAGAAGGTTTTAGCAAACAACCAGAAAAATCCTGGGATATCACGAAGGATAGGCAAATCAACGATAGGTAGCCAACCACCCAAGAACATCGTCGACGCTAAAGCAGCGATCAAGATCATATTGGCGTATTCAGCCAAGAAGAACATCGCAAAAGCCATGCCAGAGTACTCAACCATGTGACCCGCAACAATCTCAGACTCACCCTCAACCACGTCAAATGGATGACGGTTCGTTTCAGCAACGCCAGAGATGAAGTAAATCACGAACATTGGTAGCAATGGCAACCAATTCCAAGAAAGGAAGTTCAAGCCCATGCTAGCGAAGTAGCCCTGCTCCTGCGAGGCCACAATCGTGCTCAAGTTCAATGAGCCCGAAGTCAACAACACAGTAACCAAGGCAAAACCCATGGCGATTTCATAAGAAATCATTTGAGCTGAAGCACGCATAGCGCCAAGGAATGGGTATTTCGAGTTGGATGACCAGCCGGCTAAGATCACACCATAAACACCAATAGATGAAATTGCCATTACGTACAACAAGCCTGCATTAACATCTGCCAAGACCATTTTGGCCTGAAAGGGAATCACAGCCCAAGCAGCAAAAGCCGGCATGATCACCATCACTGGTGCAATGAAATACAGTACTTTGCTAGCTTGAGTCGGAGAAATAATTTCCTTCATCAACAACTTCAAGGCATCAGCGATTGGTTGTAGCAAACCTAAAGGGCCAACGCGGTTTGGTCCAAGACGGATATGCATCCAGCCGATCAACTTACGCTCCCAGAGAGTCATATAAGCAACCGCGCCAAACATCGGCAATACGATGATTACGATACGCACCAAAGCCCAAACAAGTGGCCATAGTGAGCCAAAGATAGCCTCACCCTGGGTGGTAATGAGGTTCAAGAAATTATCCATCTCGTCCCTTATGCCTTGCTAACGGTTACAGGACCAAACATCGATCCCAATTGAGCGCTGGCCATAGTGCCCGCAGAAATTCTGACAGCGCCTTTGGCTAAGTTCGCTTCCAATGTAGCCGGCAAATCTACAGATTGACCACCTTGGGTCACTCGCACAGCATCACCCTCTTTCAAGCCCAACTCATTAAAGAGCGCTTGACCTAATCCAACTTGATTACCGCGCTTGGCATCACGTGTTAACTGCAATGCAGATGAACGACGTACGATTTGATCGCCAGCATAAATACCCACGTCAGATAAACGCTCCAAACCTGCCGATGGAGTCGCATTTCCATTAATCAAGCTAGTCGCTGCAGATTGATTGTTGAGCTTAGTGCAGTAATTTTCACCAAGCGCCTCACCCAATACCTCTTCAGGCATGTTGTAGAGAAAGCCATCCAAATTCAACAAACCACCTAGAACCCGGAGAACCTTCCATGCTGGACGTGAATCGCCTAAAGGTTTTACAGCTGGCTGAATCGTTTGTGCACGGCCTTCGGAATTAACAAAAGTAGACACTGATTCCGTATATGTAGAGATCGGCAGAATCACATCAGCCACCTCAAGCAAATCAGCGCTCTTATAAGCACTTAAAGCAATCACCGTATTGGCCTTAGCCAAAGCAGCTCGTGCTTGTACCGGATTTGGCAAATCTGCATCGGGCTCGATATTCATCAAGATCACTGCGCGGCGATCACCAGATAACACTGATTCAACGCCAGCACCATTGGCATTGACCAGGCTAGCACCAACTGCATTACCGCCTACAGGCAAGAAGCCCAAAGTTGCACCAGTTTGCTCAGCAATAAATTGCGCCAGTACATGCAAATCAGAGGCGTGTGGATGGGCAATTGCGGCTGAGCCTAGCAATACTGAAGTAGATGTACCGGAGAGCAGGCTATCAGCAATCTTTTGTGCAGCAGCAGACACTGTCAAGTTAGGCGTACCAGTGGGCGCGGAAACAGACTTCGCTTTTGCTACAGCCAATGCCACTTCACTCAATGCATTAACCCATGCGCTTGGAGTTGCAGTAATACCAGTAACAGGAATCAACCAGTCATCACCGCCAGCATCAATACGTGAGACTTGTAAGCCACGCTTTGCGCCTGCACGTAAGCGGGTAGCGATTAATGGCTGCTCTTTACGCAAGAAGCTACCAACTACTAGAACGCGATCAAGCTCGCTCACTTTAGCAATTGGCATGCCCAACCAAGGAGCAGAAGCTGCGCCTTTGAGGTCTGTTTGACGTAAACGGGTCTCAACTTGATTGGAGCCTAGGCCACGAATCATTTTCTGAAGGAGGTACAACTCTTCAGTACTAGAAATTGGATGCGCTAAAGCAGCAACAGCTTCAGGACCATTCTCAGAGGAAATAGTTTTGAGTGAATGGGCAACATAATCCATCGCAGATTGCCAATCAGTCTCAAGCCATTGACCACCCTGCTTCACCATTGGGGTAGTCACGCGGTCAGCGCTATTCAAACCTTCATAGGCGAAGCGATCACGGTCACTAATCCAGCACTCATTTACTGCATCATTTTCCAAAGCAACAACACGCATTACCTTGTTGGCTTTTGTTTGAATCGTCGTGTTGGCACCGAGACTGTCATGCGGACTTACTGAACGTTTGCGACCTAATTCCCAAGTACGCGCAGCATAGCGGAATGGCTTACTTGTCAATGCGCCAACTGGGCACAAATCAATCATATTTCCAGATAACTCTGAATCAATGGTTTGACCTGCAAAAGTAGTGATCTCGGAATGCTCGCCGCGGTTGACCATACCTAATTCCATAACGCCGGCAACTTCTTGGCCAAAGCGTACGCAACGGGTGCAGTGAATGCAACGGGTCATCTCCTGCATGGAGATGAGAGGACCTACATTCTTATGAAATACAACCCGCTTGTCTTCTTCATAGCGTGAATTGGATTTACCGTAACCCACTGCTAAATCTTGTAACTGGCACTCACCACCTTGATCGCAAATTGGGCAATCCAAAGGATGGTTGATCAGCAGGAACTCCATTACGGAACGCTGTGCTTCAACTGCTTTAGCAGAATGCGTAAACACCTTCATGCCTTGCGTAACAGGAGTAGCGCAAGCAGGCAATGGCTTAGGGGCCTTCTCTACTTCCACCAAACACATACGGCAGTTAGCAGCGATAGATAATTTCTTGTGATAGCAGAAGTGAGGAATATAAGTGCCGAGCTTATTCGCGGCGTGCATCACCATCGAACCTTGCGGAACTTCTACTGCCTTACCATCTAATTCGATTTCAACCATGCTCACTTTAAGATGTCCCGTGCTCAATGTCTTATAAAGGTTTTGCAGAATCTAAGCAGCGCTTATGTTCTACGTGATACGCAAATTCATCCATGTAATGCTTCAACATGCCACGAACCGGCATTGCAGCAGCATCACCCAAGGCGCAAATCGTACGACCTTGAATATTGGCTGCTACATCATTCAATAAATCCAAATCTTCTGGACGCCCTTCGCCGTGCTCAATACGACTCACGATGCGCCACAACCAACCAGTACCTTCACGACATGGAGTGCACTGACCACAAGATTCTTCATGATAGAAGTAGGACAGGCGCTCTAAGGCGCGAACCATGCAGCGTGTTTCATTCATGACGATGACTGCACCAGATCCCAGCATCGATCCTGCTTTAGCAATGCTGTCGTAATCCATTGTGAGAGTCATCATTTCCGCACCCGGAATAACTGGTGAAGAAGAACCGCCAGGGATAACCGCCTTCAGTGGAATGCCATCACGCATGCCGCCGGCAAGCTTTAATAACTCAGCGAATGGAGTGCCTAATGGAATCTCGTAGTTACCTGGATAAGTAACATCTCCAGAGATGGAGAAAATCTTTGTGCCACCATTATTTGGCTTACCTAACTCTAGATATGCCGGACCACCGATTGCCATAATGAATGGCACAGCAGCAAATGTTTCAGTGTTGTTAATCGTGGTTGGCTTGCCGTACAAACCAAAGCTTGCTGGGAATGGTGGCTTGAAGCGCGGTTGACCCTTCTTACCTTCAAGAGACTCCAACAAAGCAGTTTCTTCACCACAGATGTATGCGCCCCAACCTGGAGCAGCATGTAATTGGAAGTTGAAATCACTTCCCATGATTTTGTCACCGAGATATCCGGCAGCGCGGGCTTCTTCAAGAGCCTCTTCAAAACGAGAATAGACTTCCCAAATTTCACCGTGGATATAGTTGTAACCCACAGTGATGCCCATAGTGTA
>JACCDG011022852.1_pt1 | contig 19608 bp, 19 predicted proteins | sample 7442471 | NCBI WGS metagenome assembly JACCDG01 (sample SAMN15323444, study PRJNA562643) | freshwater metagenome | isolation source: river surface water | place: USA:Blue River Watershed | collected 2017-08-17 | reverse complement strand
GTGTTGGTCATGCGCGGCATGGGCACATGGGCGTAGCTTTCGCGGCGGCCGTTGCCCGTCGGCTCGACGCCCATCAGACGGGCATTCATCGCGTCCTGGATGTAACCGCGCAGGATGCCGTCCTCGATCAGCACGTTCTTCTGGCTGGCATGGCCTTCGTCGTCCACATTGAGCGAGCCACGGCGGTCGGCGATCGTGCCGTCGTCGAGCACGGTGACGCCCTTGGCCGCCACGCGTTGGCCGATGCGGCCACTGAAGGCGCTCGAGCCCTTGCGGTTGAAATCGCCCTCCAGCCCGTGGCCCACGGCCTCGTGCAGCAACACACCGGGCCAGCCCGGGCCGAGCACCACGGTCATCTCACCGGCGGGCGCCGGGCGGGCATCGAGGTTGGTCAGCGCCGCATGCACGGCTTCGTCCACGTAGGTCTCCACCAGCGTATCGTCAAAGTAAGCGAGGCCAAAGCGGCCGCCACCGCCACTGCTGCCGGCCTCGCGGCGGCCGCCCTGCTCGGCGATCACCGACACCGACAGGCGAATCAGGGGGCGCACATCGGCCGCCAGCGTGCCGTCGGCGCGGGCCACCAGCACCACGTCGTATTCGGTGGCCAGGCCTGCCATCACCTGCACCACGCGCGGGTCCTTGGCGCGGGCGAGTTTTTCGACCTTTTCCAGCAGCTTGACCTTGGCGGTGCTGTCCATGGTGGACATCGGATCGAGTGAGGGGTAGAGCGAGCGGCTGGCCGAGACCTTGCGGGCGGGCACCTTGCTGCGCTTGTTCTGCGACGCGGCGGCAATGGCGCGCACGGTGGTTGCGGCATCCATCAGCGAGGCTTCGGAGATGTCGTCGGAATAGGCAAAGGCGGTTTTTTCGCCGGCGACCGCACGCACGCCCACACCCTGGTCGATGCTGAAGCTGCCGGTCTTGACGATGCCTTCTTCCAGGCTCCAGCCCTCCGAGCGGGTGTACTGGAAGTACAGGTCGGCATCGTCGACCTGGTGCGCCTTGATCGCGGCCAAAGCGCGGCTCAGGTGGGTTTCATCCAGACCAAAGGGGTCGAGCAGCAGGGACTTGGCCGTGGCCAGGCGTTCGAGGGTGGGTTCGCGGGAAATCATGCCAATCATTGTAGGCAGCCGCGCCAGTCCCTGCCGTGCGGGGGCTTACCGATCCTGTGTCAGGTCTGTACCAGCTGCTTGGCGCGGGCGATCGACATCAGGATGCCCAGCGCCAGCCCAAGGGTGACCATGGCGGTGCCGCCATAGCTGATGAAGGGCAACGGCACGCCAACCACCGGCAAGATCCCGCTGACCATGCCCATGTTGACGAAGGCATAGACAAAAAAGATCACGCTCATGCTGCCAGCCAGCAGCCGGGCAAACAGGGTGGGCGCTTCGCTCGCAATCCGCAGGCCGCGCCAGATCAGGAAGGCAAGGCCGGCGATCAGCACCAGGTTACCCATCAGCCCGAACTCCTCGCCGTAGGCGGCAAAGATGAAATCGGTGGTACGTTCCGGAATGAACTCCAGGTGCGTCTGCGTGCCCTGCATGAAGCCCTTGCCCCAGAAGCCCCCCGAGCCAATCGCGATCATGCCCTGGATGATGTGAAAGCCCTTGCCCAGCGGGTCGCGCGTCGGATCCAGCAGGGTGCAGACACGTTGGCGCTGGTATTCGTGCAGCACCTTCCAGTCCACCCCGTCGGCGCACAAGGTGGGCTCCATGAACACCAGCACCGTCAGACCGACCAGGCCCAGCAGCACCGGGGGCAGGATCCAGCGCCACTTCAGGCCGGCAAAAAAGATGACCGACAGCCCGGCCGCCAGCACCAGCAAAGACGTGCCCAGGTCGGGCTGCTTCATGATCAGGCCCACCGGCAGTGCCAGCAAGCCGCCGGCGACCAAGAAGTCCAGCGGTCGCAGCTGGCCTTCGCGCTTCTGGAACCACCAGGCCAGCATCAGGGGCATGGCGATCTTGAGGATTTCGCTGGGCTGGATCACCACACCCACATTGACCCAGCGGCGCGCACCCTTCTTGGTGATACCGAACACCGCCACTGCCACCAGCAGCAGCACGCCCACGGTATACAGAGGCACGGCCAGGCTCATGAGTTTTTGCGGCGGGATCTGGGCCACCACGAACATGATGAAACCGGCAATCAGCATGTTGCGGCCATGGTCCACAAAGCGGGTGCCGTGGTCGTAGCCAGACGAATACATCACCGTCATGCCCATGCAGGCCAGCAGGAAGACGGCAAACGCCAGCGGGCCATCAAACCCGTCGATCAGGTAGAGAAAACGCCGCCACAGGCTGTTTTTTTGAATCACGGCAACCATGAGTGGATTATCCCCCCGCCGCCACGCGCGTCGCTTAGGATCCGGCCATGACCTTGCCGCCCACCCACCTGCTGTACCTGCACGGCTTTCGCTCGTCGCCGCAATCGTTCAAGGCGCAACGCATGGCCCGTGCCGTGGCCGCCCTGCCTGCGCCGCCCCACTGGTGGTGTCCGCAGCTGCCGCCCTCGCCGCAGCAGGCCATGGCCTTGATCCAACAGGGCATCGCCGATTGGCCCCGGGAACGCATGGCCGTGGTCGGCTCGTCGCTGGGCGGGTTTTACGCGCATGTGCTGGCACGGCAGATCGGATGCCCGGTGGTGCTGCTCAACCCTGCCGTGCACCCGGCACGCGACCTGGCGGGCTACATCGGCGAGCACCCGGCCTGGCACGACCCTGGCCAGCGCATCCATTTCGACGCCGGCTTCATCGACGAACTGCGCGCGCTCGAGGCCATCCCCACCAGCACACAGACCCCCACCCTGGCCGTGATCGCCAAGGGCGATGAGGTGCTGGACTGGCGCGAAATGCTGGCCGCCTGCGGGCACGACCGCGTGCGGCTGATCGAGGGCAGCGACCACGCCATCAGCGACTTTGACCTGTACATGCCCGAAATCCTGCAGTTCCTCGGCTGGGAGCCCCAGGTCCAGCGCTAGGCCATGGGACAATCACGCCCCATGTACGTTCTATTCGAAGAAGCCGGCAAATTCATGGCCGGGAGGGTCATGTCCGAAGCCGAAACCTCGGCCCAGGTCGAGCTCGATTCCGGCAAACGGGTCAAGCTCAAGGCGGCGCAAATGCTGCTCAAATTCGACAAACCCGCACCCGCCGCCCTGCTGGCCGAAGCCAGCGCACTGGCCCAGACCATCGAGCTCGATCTGGCCTGGGAGTTCGCCCCCGAGGAAGAGTTCGGCTTTGCCGACCTGGCCGCCGACTATTTTTCTGCTGGCCCCACAGCGGTCCAGCAAGCGGCGGCGCTGCTGCGCCTGTTCGAAGCGCCACACTACTTTCGCCGTGCAGGCAAAGGGCGCTTTCGCAAAGCTGCTGCCGAAATCGTGCAGCAGGCGCTGGCTGCCATCGACAAGAAAAAGCAGATCCAGGCCCAGATCGAGTCCTGGGCACAGGACCTGAGCCAGGGCCAGTGCCCCCAGCCGGTGCGCGAGCAGCTCTACAAGATCCTCTTCAAGCCCGACAAGAACGCCCCCGAATACAAGGCGGTGGTCGAGGCCAGCAAAGCCAGCCAGAAAGCCCCGCTGGCGCTTCTGCAGGACGCCGGCGCCATCGACTCGCCCTGGGACTTCCACTGGCAGCGCTTCCTGTTCGAGTGGTTCCCCAAGGGCACCGGCTTCCCTGCTGTGCAGGCCCCGGCCATCCACGACGAGCTGCCCCTGGCCAACGTGCAGGCCTTCTCCATCGATGACTCGCACACCACCGAGATCGACGATGCGCTTTCGCTGCAGGGCCTGGGCACGGGCACCGTCACCGTGGGCATCCACATTGCTGCCCCTGGTCTGGCGGTACAGCCAGGCTCGCCCATCGACCAGCTCGGCCGCAGCCGCTTGTCCACCGTTTACATGCCGGGCTACAAGATCACGATGCTGCCCGACAGCGTGGTGCAGAACTACACCCTGGCCGAAGGCCTGGCCTGCCCGGCCGTCTCGCTCTACGTGACCTTCAGCGAAGCCGATCTGGAAATCCAGAAGACCGAGACCCGCCTGGAGCGGGTGCCGATCGCCGTCAACCTGCGCCACGACCAGCTCGATGAGCGCATCACCCAGGCCTGGCTCGAAGGCGAAGACCACACCGACCACGCCGATGTGCCCGTGAGCCGCGCCACCCTCGCCTTCTTCTGGCGCCTGGCGCAGACGCTCAAGGCCCGGCGCGAGGTGGTGCGCGGCAAACCCGAAACCTTCAACCGCCCCGATTACAGCTTCAAGCTCGAGCGCGAGAGCAACGACACCCCGCCCACCGGCCACGAAACGGTGGTCATCGGCACCCGCAAGCGTGGCGCCCCGCTGGACCTGATGGTGGCCGAGGCCATGATCCTGGCCAACAGCACCTGGGGTCAGTGGATGGCCCAGCTGGGCGTGCCCGGCATTTACCGCAGCCAGGCCAGCCTGGCCCCCGGCGTGAAGGTGCGCATGGGCACCAAGGCCCTGCCGCACGCAGGCATCGGCGTGCCCAGCTACGCCTGGAGCACCTCGCCGCTGCGCCGCTACACCGACCTGGTCAACCAGTGGCAGATCATCGCCTGTGCGCGCCACGGCGCTACCGCGGCCCTGGCCGCGCCCTTCAAGCCCAAGGATGCCGAGCTGTTCTCGATCATCAGCGCCTTTGACGCCGCCTACAGTGGCTACAACGGCGTGCAGTCGGGCATGGAGCGTTTCTGGACGCTCAAGCACCTGCAGCAGCAGGGCATCACCGAACTCGACGCGGCGCTCGTCAAGGAAGCCGCGGGCGGCGCCTGGCTGGTGCGTGCCGAAACGCTGCCGCTGGTGTTCACCGTGATGGGCGCGCAAGGCCTGCCACGCGGCGCCAAGGTGCGCGTCAAGCTGGGCGACATCGACCTGATGGCGCTGGATGTCAGCGGGACAGTGACCGCCCGGCTGGACAGCGAAGCCCCCGCCGAGACAGGCAACGACGAGGCCGAAGACGAAGAGATCGACAACGCCGGGCCGCTGCAGATTGCGGTCGAACTGGACGAACCCACCCCCTCACCGGGGAGCTGAACTTTCGCCTGGCCATGCCACTGCCCAAGATCCTGTCCGGCCTGCAGTCACACCGCCTGTTGCTGTGGACACTGGGCCTTTCCCTGCTCATCCACGTGAGCCTGCTGACGTTCCGTATGGCCGCCCCCGAAGCCTACCAGCGGGTGTTCAAGGACACGCCTCTGGAAATCGTTCTGGTCAACGCCCGCAGCACCGACAACCCGGACAAGCCCCAGGCACTGGCCCAGACACGACTGGCAGGCGGCGGCGAAATCCCACAAGTCATGCTCTCGACTTCACCGCTGGCAGCGCAAACCAGCGATGAGGAAGGCACAAAAATGAGCGAAGCACAGCGTCAGATCCAGGCGCTGAAGATGCAGCAGATGATGCTGCTGAGCGTGCTCAGGCAGGAGCTGGCCCAGTTGCAACAGCAAGACTCGGGCGACAGCTCCCGCTCGCGCCGCAACGATGCGCGTGAGCAGCGCAAGCAACAGCTGTCGCGACAGCTGGCAGCGATCGAACAACGTGTGCAGACAACGCAGGGGACGGCACGCAAGCGCTTCATCAGCCCTGCCACCCAGGAAACGCCTTACGCCATCTACTACGACAAGATGCGCCGCATGATCGAAGTACAAGGCACGGAGCACTTTCCGCAAGCAGCAGGACAAAAGCTGTATGGCAAGCTCATCATGGCGATCACTGTCGACAGCGAGGGCCAGCTGGTAGACACCGAGATCGTCGAGTCTTCCGGCAATCCATTGCTCGATGAGCGGGCTGTGGCCATCGTTCGCAGCTCAGCTCCTTTCGGAACATTCAGTGCCCGCATGCGCCAGCATGCCGATCAGATCGTGGTGGTATCCCGTTTTCGTTTCGCACGCGACGCCAGCCTGCGCACCCGCATGCTGTCGCCGCAGCAGGAGTAAAAGCTGATGAAAGCGCTGCGCCAATGGTTTTGGCTGTGCCTGCTGGCCCTGATCGGCCTGCAGCTTTTTTTTGCACTGCGCGTGTTGGCCATGAACGTGATCGCGCCCGAGTCCACCAGCTTTGAACGGACCCAGATCTGGCAAATCCTGCTGCGTGAGAAGCGCCTGCCCTGGCGCCAGGAGTGGGTACCCTTGTCCGGCATCTCAAGACACCTGCAACGCGCCGTGCTGGCCTCGGAGGACGACGCCTTCGCGAGCCACGACGGCATCCGCTGGGATGCCGTCGAAAAAGCCTGGGACAAGAACGCCAAGGCACAGGCCCGGGTTGAAAAACAGGCCAGCCAGCGCCCCGGCAAACCGCCACCCGCCCCCAAAATCGTGGGTGGCTCCACCATCACCCAGCAACTGGCCAAGAACCTTTTCCTCTCAGGCGAGCGCACCCTGCTGCGCAAGGGCCAGGAAATGCTGATCACGCTCATGCTCGAAGCCGCGCTGCCCAAGCAGCGCATCCTGGAGATTTACCTCAACAGCGTGGAGTGGGGCGAAGGTGTCTTCGGCGCACAAGCGGCGGCGCAGCACTATTTCCGCAAACCGGCCTCGCAACTCAACGCCTGGGAATCTGCACGGCTGGCAGTGATGCTGCCCCGCCCGCGTTATTTTGAAAAGCTGCCCAATTCCACCTACCTGACCGAGCGCACCGAGGTCATTGTGGGCCGCATGAACAGCGTGGTGCTGCCGTGAACACCACAGCAGGACGCACGGTCCGCATCCTGGGCATCGACCCGGGCCTGCAGACCACCGGCTTTGGCGTGATCGACATGAGCGGCTCCAAGCTGCAATACGTGGCCAGCGGTGTGATCGAGACCACCAAAGGCGAAATGGGCAACCTGCCGGCCCGCCTGAAAGTGATCTACGATGGCATTCGCGAAATCCATGCCCGCTACCAACCCGATGTGGCTTCGGTCGAGATCACCTTCATGAACGTCAACCCGCAAGCGTCTTTGATGCTCGGGCAGGCGCGTGGCTGCTGCGTCACCGCCCTGGTCTCCTGCGAGCTCCCGGTGGCCGAGTACACCGCGCTGCAGATGAAACAGGCGGTCACAGGCCATGGCCGCGCTGCCAAATCGCAGATCCAGGAGATGGTCAAGCGCCTGCTGCAGTTGCCGGTGGCGCCGCGTCAGGATGCCGCCGATGCGCTGGGCCTGGCCATCACCCATGCCCACGCCAGCCCGTCCATGAACAAGCTCGCCGCGCAAGGGGTGCTCAACCGCAAGACGCATGGCATGTACCGTGGCGGGCGCAGCCACTGAGGACTTGAGAGTCGCGCTCAGGAGACGATGTAGGCGGCAGCACCCGCCGACATGAGCGTGCCATCGGGCCCACAAAAATCCATGCGCGAGGTGCCCACTCGCGAGCCCACCCGCAGGCAATGCGCGTCGATGGTGAAGAACTCGCCAATGCCAGGACGCAAATAATCAATGCGCAGATCGATGGTGCCCAGTTTGGCAAAGCGTTCCAGCCGTTTGGCCGGCGGCTCGTCCATGTGCTTGATGGCAGCCGCCGACATCACGGCCGCGCTGCCGATGGCGTCCAGCGCCGCACTGATCACACCGCCGTGGATGCGGTTGTAGGCAAAGTGCCCCACCAGCGCATGGCGCATGTCGATACGCGCCTGCACCCGCCCGGGCTCGATGTGGGTCAGCTTGAGGCCCAGGGTCTGGTTGAAGACGATCTTTTCTTCAAAGATCTGGCGAAAGCCTTCGAGGTATTCGGGCTCGAGGGCCACAGGGGATGAAGATCGGTGTGGCATGTTGCCCATTGTAGGAGGCCCCTGTAGGCCCGACAGGGGCCCGAAAGCGGCGTCAGACCTTGCTGAAGTCGGGCTTGCGCTTTTCCATGAAGGCGCTGAAGGCTTCGCGGGCGGCCGGCTCGCGCAGCATGCGGCCAAAGCTCTGGCCTTCTTCGGCCATCTTGGCCAGCACCTCGGCCTGCTGGCTGCCTTTCATCAGGCGTTTGGTTTCGACCAGCGAAGTCAGGGGTTTGGCAGCCAGTTTTTTGGCCTGCGCCTGCGCATAGGCATTGACCTCGGTGGGCGGCACCACGCGGTTGACCAGACCGACTTCGAGCGCGGCTTCGGCAAAGAAGGGCTCGCCCAGCAGCAGGGCCTCGGCGGCGCGGTGGTAGCCGAACATGCGCGGCACCAGCAAGCTCGACGCGGCTTCTGGGCACAAGCCCAGGTTGACAAAGGGCATGGAAAACGCGGCGTTGTCGCCGGCATAGACCAGATCGCAATGGAACAGCAGCGTGGTGCCAATGCCCACCGCCGGACCGGCCACAGCGGCCACCACCGGCTTCTCGAGGGTGGCGATGGCCCGCAGGAATCGGAACACCGGCGAATCCTGGGTCGAAGGCGGCTGGTTCAGGAAGTCGGCGATGTCGTTGCCGGCGCTGAAAATGGTCTCGTGCCCCTGGATCACCACCACGCGCACCGCCGCGTCGCTGGCCGCCTGCTCCACGCCGTTGGCCAGCGCGGTGTACATGTCGCGGGTGATGGAGTTTTTCTTGTCGACGCGGTTAAAGGTCAGGGTCATGACCCCGGCGTCAATGTGCTGGAGGATGTCGGACATGGTGAGGCTCGTCTGGTGAAAAAAGCCGCCCGCAGGCGGCTGAAAAAAAGATGGGATCAGGGGGCCTTGACCCAGGTCTGGTTGCGCCAGAAGGGGCCGAGGAAGCCGCGCACCTGCAGTTTCGCGCCACCCTCCAGGGGCGTCAGTCGCACGCGGTACAGCTTGCCTTCTTCGGGATCCAGGATCTCGCCGCCTTCCCAATGGTCGTGACCTGCGGATTTTTTCACACCGCGGATGATTTCCATGCCCAGGATGGTCTGGCCCTTGCGGTCGTCGCTGCATTTGTCGCAACGCGCAGCCGGGTCGGCGCCCTTGCGCAGGATCTGGGAGACACGTCCGCTCAGCGCCCCCTCCCTGTCCTCGATCGTGACGAGGCTTTTGACCTCGCCGGTCTTGTCATCGATGGTGTGCCAGCGGCCCACCGGGCTGTTGGCCTGCGCCACACCGGCCAGGCCCAGCAAAAGCGTCAAAACGATTCGGCGCATGCGTTTCTCCTTGTGTCCGTTCAAGCCAGCGCGGCATCGGTGTCGAGCAAGACCTCGCTGCCGGTGCGGATGCGGCGCATCAGGCTGGACGTTTCGGGCATCAGGCGGGTGAAGTAAAAGCGCGCCGTCTGCAGCTTGCCCACATAGAAGGGGTCGGGGCGCTGCGCTTCTTCCTCGGCCTGAGCGATCTTCTCGAGCGCGACCTTGGCCATGCGGGCCCAGAAGTAACCGTAGACCATGTGGCCCACCACGCGCAGATAGTCGACCGCTGCCGCGCCCACCTCATCGGCGTTGCCCATCGCCTTCATGCCGATCTCGCCGGTCAGCTGGGTGATCTTGCCGCCCAGGTCGGCCAGGGGCTTGACGAATTCGCCCATGGCCTCGTTGCCCATTTCGGCACGGATGAAGGCCTCCACCTGGGCACCGAACTTCTTGAGGGTGGCGCCGTTGTTGCCCAGAACCTTGCGGCCCAGCAGGTCCAGCGACTGGATGGTGTTGGTGCCTTCGTAGATCATGTTGATTCGGGCATCGCGCACGAACTGCTCCATGCCCCATTCCTTGATGAAGCCGTGGCCGCCAAAGACTTGCAGGCATTCGCTCACCGAAATCCAGCCGTTATCGGTGATGAAGGCCTTGACGATGGGGGTGAGCAACGCCAGCAGCTCGGCCGCCTCCTTGCGCATGGCCTCGTCGGAATGGTTGAGTTCCTGGTCGAGCAGCAACGCGCTGTAGCAGGCCAGAGCCCGGCCGCCTTCGGCGTAGGCCTTGGCGGTCAGCAGCATGCGGCGCACATCGGGGTGCACGATGATCGGGTCGGCCGGTTTGCCCGGCGCCTTCACACCGGAGAGCGAGCGCATCTGGACGCGGTCCTTGGCGTAGGCCAGCGCATTCTGGTAGGCCACTTCGGTCAGGCCGAGCGACTGGTTGCCCACGCCCAGGCGGGCGGCATTCATCATCACGAACATGGCCGCCAGGCCCTTGTGGGGCTGGCCCACCAGCGTGCCCACGGCGCCGTCGAGCACCATCTGGCAGGTGGCGTTGCCGTGGATGCCCATCTTGTGTTCCAGGCCGCCGCAGTAAATGCCGTTGCGCTCACCGAGCGAGCCGTCGGCCTTCACATGGAACTTGGGCACCAGGAACAGGCTGATGCCCTTGGAGCCGGGCGGCGCATCGGGCAGACGCGCCAGCACCAGGTGCACGATGTTGGGCGCCAGGTTGTGCTCGCCGGCGCTGATGAAGATCTTCTGACCGGTCAGCTTGTAGGTGCCGTCGGCCTGCGGCTCGGCCTTGGTACGCAGCATGCCCAGATCGGTGCCGCAGTGCGGTTCGGTCAGGCACATGGTGCCGGTCCACTCGCCGCTGGTGAGCTTGGGCAGGAAGGTGTCTTTCTGCTCGGGCGTGCCGTGGGCGTGCAGGCATTCATAGGCGCCGTGTGACAGGCCGGGGTACATGGTCCAGGCCTGGTTGGCCGAGTTCAGCATCTCGTAGAAGCACTGGTTGACCACAAAGGGCAGGCCCTGCCCGCCGTATTCAGGTTCGCAGCTGAGCGAAGGCCAGCCGCCCGCCACGTACTGCTCATAAGCGGCCTTGAAACCGTCGGGTGGAGTGACCTCGTGCGTGTCGCGGTTGAGCTGGCAGCCCTGCTGGTCGCCGCTGATGTTGAGCGGGAACACCACCTCGGCGGCGAACTTGCCGCCCTCTTCGAGCACGGCGTTGATGGTGTCGGCATCGACCTCGGCATGCTTGGGCATGGCGCTCAGGGCGCTTTTCACATCGAGCAGCTCGTGCAGCACGAATTGCATGTCACGCAGGGGCGGGTTGTAGATCGGCATGTGGCAACTCCAGAAGAATGAAGACGAAAAAGAATGTTCAAGCCCGACGCTGGTCGGACGGTGTGGCGGTGCTGTAGCGCTCCAGCAGCCGCGCAAAGCCTTGGCGGGCGCGGTCAGACGCACCAGGCACCTTGAGGAAGCGGGCCTCGTAATGCAGGGCCAGGATCAGGCCGTGGATTTCAAACGCCGCCTGCAGCGGATCCACTTCCCGCACCAGGTGGCCTTCTTCCTGCGACTGCTCCACGGCACGCTGCAATGCCGCCTGCCAGCTCGTCACCGACGACGCCAGCGCATCGCGCACGGGGCCGGTGCGGTCATCGAACTCCACCGCACCGCTGATGTAGATGCAGCCGGAATCGATCTCGTTGGAAGTCTGCACCATCCAGTTGTCGAACATCGCCTGCAGGCGCGGCAAGCCGCGCGGCGCCTGCATGGCCGGGTAGAACACCTCGGCTTCGAAGCGCTCGTGGTATTCGCGGATAACGGAAATCTGGAGCTCTTCGCGTGAGCCAAAATGGGCAAACACGCCCGACTTGCTCATGCCGGTGATCTCGGCCAAGGCCCCGATCGACAGGCCTTCCAGGCCGATCTGCGAGGCCAGACCGAGCGCGGCGTCAATGATGGCGGCTTTGGTCTGCTGGCCCTTGAGCATGGCGCGCTTGCCCGCAGCGGGCGGCGCCGAATCCAGCTTGACGGTGGGAGAAATTTTGCGGATGTTCATGGCGTGCAAAATAGAACGACCGTTCTATTTTGCACGATTTCCGCTTGCAGCAAGCGATTTCCGCAGGAGTTGAGGGTAAATCCCGAGAAAACGCCCGCCAGGGCCATCAGGCCTTGAAGGCCACGACCTTCTGGGTCTGGGAGCCCAGGCCCTCGATGCCCAGCGTCATGACGTCGCCGCGCTTGAGGAAGACCGGCGCGGGCTTGCCGTCCTTCTTGATGCCCATGCCCACACCGGGCGGCGTGCCGGTGGTGATGACGTCACCCGGCTCGAGCGTCATGAACTGGCTCACATAGCTCACCAGCTTGGCCACGCCAAAGATCATGGTCTTGGTCGAACCGTTTTGCATGCGCTGGCCATTGAGGTCCAGCCACATGGACAGGTTCTGCGGATTGGGCACTTCGTCGCGCGTGACCAGCCAGGGGCCGATCGGACCGAAGGTGTCGCAACCCTTGCCCTTGTCCCAGCTGCCGCCGCGCTCGAGCTGGTATTCGCGCTCGCTCACGTCGTTGACGGTGCAGTAGCCGGCCACGTAGTTGAAGGCGTCCTTTTGCGACACATAGCGCGCGCGGGTACCGATCACGATGCCCAGCTCGACTTCCCAGTCACTCTTTGTTGAGCCTTTGGGTAGCATCACATCGTCGTCCGGGCCCTGGATGCAGCTGGTGGCCTTCATGAACACGATGGGTTCCTTGGGGATGGGCATGTTCGACTCGGCCGCGTGGTCGGCGTAGTTCAGGCCGATGGCGATGAACTTGCCCACACGCGAGACGGGCGGGCCGAAACGCTTCTTGCCCTTGACCAGCGGCAGCTTGTCGGCCTTGAGCTTGGCCAGCTTGGCCAGTACCTTGTCCGACAGGTGCTCGGGCGTGACGTCAGCGATCACGCCACTGAGGTCGCGCAGCTTGCCGTCTGCATCGATGAGACCGGGTTTTTCCTTGCCGGGCTGGCCATAACGAACGAGTTTCATGGGGTTTCCTTTCGGTTCAATCTGATTCAGTGCGGCGGGTCGCCGCTCCTGCAGGGGATCAGTAGGTGGCACGGCCACCGGAGAGGTCGAACACCGCGCCGGTGGAAAACGAGCAATCCTCGGTGCACAGCCAGGTGACCATCGCCGCAATCTCCTCGGGCAAGCCAAAGCGGCCCATCGGAATTTTGGAGAGCATGAACTGTATGTGCTCGGGTGTCATTTGATCAAAGATTGCCGTCTTCACGGCTGCCGGTGTCACGCAGTTGACCCGGATGCCGGTGCCGGCCAGCTCCTTGCCCAGCGACTTGGTCAGGCCAATGACGGCCGCTTTGCTGGTGCTGTAGGCGCTGGCGTTGGGGTTGCCGTCCTTGCCCGCCACACTGGCGATGTTGACGATGCGGCCGTAGTCGGACTTCTGCATCAGCGGCACGATCTCGCGGCAGCAGTGGAAGATGCCACTGATGTTGACCTGCATCACCTGCGCCCAGGCGTCGACGGGGTAATTCACCAGAGGGGTGTTCGGCCCGGTGATGCCAGCGCTGTTGACCAGCGCGTCGACCTTGGGCGACGTCTGCGCCACCGCCCGCACCACGCTGTCATGGCTGGCCACGTCCACCTGCACCGCCTTCACGCCGGCGCCCAGCGCCTTAGCGGCCGCGGCCAGCGCCGCTTCGTCTCGGTCCCACAAAGTGATCGTGGCGCCAGAAGCCAGCATGCGCTGCGCGATCGCGAAACCCAGGCCCGCTGCACCCCCGGTGATGACCGCATGGCGGCCTTGCATGTCCAGTTGATTCATCTCACGTCCTCAAATCGTCATGCCGCCGTCCACCATGTAGGCATTGCCGGTGGCAAATTGGGATTCATCCGAAGCCAGGAAGACCACGATCGGCGCGATCTCGTGCGCCTGGGCCAATCGCCCCATGGGCTGGCGGGCGATGAAGTTCTTGCGTGCCTCCACCGGATCGGGTTGGGCATTGATGCGATCGTGCAGCGAGGGCGTGTCCACCGTGCCCGGGCAGATCGCATTGCAGCGGATGCCGCGCGCCACATAGTCGGCCGCCACGCTCTTGGTCAGTCCGATCACCGCCGCCTTGCTGGCGCCGTAGATGAAACGGTTGGGCAGACCGCGCACGCTCGAGCACACGCTGGCCATGTTGATGATGCTGCCCCCGCCTTGTGCCAACATGCCGGGCAACACGGCCTGGATCGTCCAGAACTGCGCACGCGCATTGAGGTTGAAGGCAAAGTCCCAGTCGGCGTCGGTGGCCTGCTCGATGCTGCCGTTGTGCACAAAGCCCGCGCAGTTGAAGAGCACATCGATGCGTCCGGCCTGCGCCACAAAGGCCTGGATGGCGGCCTTGTCGAGCACGTCGAGCCTGGCGGTGCGGATGTTTTTCTCGTCCTCGAACGCCTTGAGGAGTTCGGCGTTGACGTCGGTGGCCCAGACCTGGGCGCCCTCGGCCGCCATGGCCAGCGCAGTCGCGCGACCGATGCCCTGGCCTGCGGCAGTGATGACCGCGTGTTTGCCTTGAAGTCTCATCGGGTACTGGCCTTTCTTTGGATTCGGATCGCGCTTTCAGGGTTTGGCCTGATGTGTGGAAAAGCACTTGCTGGCATTCTGGATTGGTCTGACCACTTGTCCAATCCTCGCAAACCCTGAGCACCTGCCGTGCCCATACAAAGCATTGAAACCCGGCGCCTGTACCAGCAGATCGCTCAGCAGCTGCGACAGCTGATCCTGAGTGGGGAGTTTCCGCCTGGTAACCGTCTGCCTGCAGAACGTGAGCTCGCCAGCCAGCTCGGCGTGAGCCGTCCGTCGGTGCGCGAGGCATTGATCGCGCTGGAGGTCGAAGGCTGGGTCGAAGTGCGTACTGGCTCGGGCGTTTATGTACTCGAACGCAGCGCCCGCACCGGCGAACCTGTACCCGCTTCAGAATGGGGCCCACTGGAAGTGATTCGCGCCCGACGCGTGGTCGAGGGCGAGATCGCCGCATTGGCGGCACAGAACGCCGAACCCCAGCACATCGCCGCCCTGCACGAGGCCTTGCAATCGATGCAGGCCGACGCACAGGCAGGCCGCGCGCCGCTGGAAGGCGACCGGGCCTTTCACTTGACACTGGCCGCGGCCTGCGGCAATGCGGTGCTGGCGGATACCGTGGCACAGTTTTGGGACGCACGCAAAGGCCCTCTGTTTGAACGGCTCGGTGACTACTTCGAAACCCCGACGTCCTGGCAGAGCGCCATCGAAGAACACCGGGCCTTGCTGACCGCGGTGAGCGCTGGCGCGGCCGATGCGGCACGCACCGCGATGCAGCACCACATGGACCAATCGCACGAACGCTTCAATGCCAGCTGGCCGAAACACTGAGGAGCCCCATGAACACCTTCATCCGATTGCATCCACGCGACGACGTCGTGATCGCCCGCAACCAGCTGATCAGCGGCACCTCCCTCGAAGGCGTGGCCGTGCGCGGGCTGATCCCGCCGGGCCACAAGGTCGCCACGCGCGCCATCGGGGCAGGCGAGCCGGTGCGCCGCTACAACCAGATCATCGGCTTTGCCAGCCAGGCCATCGCCCCGGGCGAGCATGTGCACACGCACAACCTGAACATGGGGCCAGACAAAGGCAACTTCGAGCGCGACTACGCCATCGGCCAGGACGTCAAGCCCGAAGCACCCCGCCAGCAGGCGACCTTCATGGGCATCAAGCGGCCCGATGGCCGCGTGGCCACGCGCAACTACATCGGGGTGCTGTCGAGTGTGAACTGCTCGGCCACCGCCGCCCGTGCGATTGCCGACCATTTCTCGCGCTGCACCAACCCGCAGGCGCTGGCGGCCTTTCCCAACATCGACGGCGTGGTGGCCCTCACCCACGGCACCGGTTGCGGCATGGACACGGAAGGCCTGGGCCTGAAGCTGCTCGAACGCACGCTGGCCGGTTACGCCAGCCACGCCAATTTCTGGGGCGTGGTGGTGGTGGGCCTGGGCTGCGAGGCCAACCAGCTCAATACCTGGCTGGCGCACAGCAGCCTGCGCGAGGGCGAGAGCCTGCAGGTCTTCAACATCCAGGACACCGGCGGCACGCACAAGACGGTGCAAAAAGGCATCGCGCTCATCGAGCAGATGCTGCCCAAGGCCAATGCCGTCAACCGCGAGCCCTGCAGCGCCGAGCACATTGTGGTGGGCCTGCAGTGTGGCGGCTCGGACGGCTATTCCGGCATCAGCGCCAACCCGGCGCTGGGCGCGGCGGTGGACCTGCTGGTGGCGCACGGCGGCACCGCCATCCTGAGCGAGACACCCGAGATCTACGGCGCCGAGCACCTGCTCACCCGCCGCGCGGTCCGACCTGAAGTGGCCCACAAGCTGATCGAGCGCATCCGCTGGTGGGAGCAGTACACCGCCGCCAACGGCGGCGAGATGAACAACAACCCCTCACCCGGCAACAAGGCCGGCGGCCTGACCACCATCCTCGAAAAATCGCTCGGTGCCGTGGCCAAGGGGGGCACCAGCAACCTGCAGGCGGTGTACGAATACGCCGAACCGGTCACCGCACGCGGCTTCGTCTACATGGACACCCCCGGCTACGACCCGGTGAGTGCCACCGGCCAGGTGGCCGGCGGCGCCAACCTGATCTGCTTCACCACCGGGCGCGGCAGCGCGTATGGCTGCGCGCCTTCGCCCAGCCTCAAGCTGGCCACCAACACCGCGCTGTGGAACCGGCAGGAAGAAGACATGGACATCAACTGCGGCGAGATCGTCGACGGCGGCATGAGCATCGCCGAGATGGGCCAGCGCATCTTCGAAATGATCCTCGCCGCCGCCTCGGGCGAACCCACCAAGAGCGAGCGCCACGGCTACGGCCAAAACGAATTCGTGCCGTGGCAAGTCGGCGCGGTGATGTAGTACCTTGGGGACAGATCTTCAGCTCTGCCCTTCTGAATGACTTTGGGGACAGATCTTCAGCTCTGTCCCCGACTAATCAGACAACTGAGTAAAAAGAATGAGCCACACCATCTCCCCCCAAGACCTGCGCGCCAAAGTCGCGCGCATTATCGAAGCCGCCGGCAGCCAACCGGCCGAGGCCGCCCAGGTGGCAAACAACCTCGTCATGGCCAACCTGAGCGGGCACGACTCGCACGGGGTGGGCATGGTGCCGCGCTATGTGGACGCCGTGCTCGAAGGGGGCCTCTCGCCCAACACCGGCGTGAAAGTCCTGCTCGACAGCGGGGCCCTGCTGAGCCTGGACGGCCAGCGCGGCTATGGCCAGATCACCGGTGTACAGGCCATGCAGATGGGCATGGAGCGCGCGCGCCAGCACGGCTCCTGCATCGTGGCGCTGGGCAACTCGCACCACCTCGGTCGCATCGGCCACTTTGCCGAAATGGCCGTGGCGCAGGGCCTGGTGTCCATGCACTTTGTGAACGTGCTCTCGCGCCCGGTGGTCGCGCCCTTTGGCGGGGGCGACGGGCGCTTTGGCACCAACCCCTGCTGCATCGGCGTGCCGCTGGCCGGCCGTGAGCCCTTTGTGCTCGACTACGCCACGAGCCGCGTGGCCCAGGGCAAGATGCGCGTGGCCCACAACAAGGGCGAGCGCGTGCCCGACGGCTACCTGATCGACGAACACGGCCACCCCACCAACGACCCCGGTGTGGTGGTGGTGCCGCAGTCCAACGGGCTGTTTGGTGCCCTCATGACCTTTGGCGAGCACAAGGGCTACGGCATGGCCGTGGCCTGCGAGCTGCTGGGCGGCGCGCTCACCGGGGGTGGCACCTGGCACCGCGAAGCCGACACCAAGCGTGCCGTACTCAACGGCATGCTCACCGTGCTGATCGATCCGGCCAAGCTCGGCACACAAGCCCACTTTGAACAGGAGGCGCTGGCTTTCACCGACTGGCTGCGCCAGAGCCCGAGCCACAGCGGCGGCGTGAAGATCGCAGGCGAGCCCGAGCGCGCTGCGCGTGCTGCACGCTCACGCGAGGGCATCGTGGTGGACGACGCCACCTGGGCCGAACTCGAGGCCTCGGCTGCCAAAGTCGGCTTATGAATTTCGCTCTGCTTAAGGTACAGGCCATAACGTGAGAAGCGGCAGGCGGCTATGCAGCGGTTGCTGACAGTGGGCGTTGCTCGGCGCACTAACGCTGACTGCTACGAAGCGGCCGTTGGGTACGGCGACCGGTGCTGACCCGAACGGCGCCTTTATGAGGTATTGCGGTCACAAGGCTTACGCTACCCCACTGGTGCTGCGCCACTGACCGCTTTTCCATCACCTGGATTGGCGCTGCCGACCCACAGCAGCCATGGCTTCCTTGGGCAGGATCAACACGATTGCCAGTGCTTACTTGCAATTGTTGTGCAGCTTCCACTTTTCCTCGTGACCCATCGCTTTGGCGAAGTCGGGCACCTTGCAGCGCTCCATTTCGGCGGGATCAGCAGGTGCCGTCGGCAGCGTTTCTGCTGCCGAAGGCGCGAAAGTCACTCGTTTGGGGGCTGTCGTGTCAACCCATTGCGCAATGGCAAATGCGGTTGCAGCAAAAACCAGCAGGATCAAGGCTTGCGCCAGTGACATTCTGGGAATTTGATCAGGTGGGATTTCGCAAACACCGCCAGGGCACAACTGCGCTTTTTCCTTGTTGAACCGGTTGTAAATCTGGCAACCGATGCAAATGCCGAACGCCGTCTCGAAGAACAGCAAGAGCAGGCACAGTGAGCACACGATCAGGTTGATGGGGCCGATGACATTGTTGAGCACCACCAGATACAGCATGGTTGCCGCCAAAACGAAGCCGATGCTCCAGGCAAAGCGCTTTTGCGGTGCACCGGTCCATTCGGGTAATTGCTTGCGCACCATCCATTCGCCCAGGATCATCACGGGTGCAAAACGTGGATTGATAAAGAGACGGATCGTGAACTCGATCAGAAAGCACACCACGAACACGCGTGTGGGCTGGAAGTTCCCCATGAGCCAGGCGTTCATGAAACTGATCACGGCCAGGAAGAACAGGATGCCCGCAGCAGCCCTCACTGCGCGCTCGTTGAGAACGGGAACTGCGTATTCAGGCCGAACTTGGCCAAATTCAAAAATATTGGATGACATGGACAAACCTTTCCAGTCAAAGTGTCGTCCTTCTGAATCGGTAGGCATATGATAATGATCATATGACGCAGATAACTTGCCATGCCTTTGCCTTCAACGCTTGAACAGTTGCTCCCGCCAGAGTTGTTGGCCCAGTCAGAACCCTTGTCCTGCGCGCATGAAGCCACATTGTTTTTAACCGGTACTCGACCCCAGTGGATGTACTTTGTCTGTGATGGCGAAGTGGTCCTGGAGCGACATGGCCAAAACGGGGAAGTGGCCCATCTCCAGCGCTGTCAGAGGGGTTTTGTGGGTGAAGCCAGTCTGACCTCTGCCGCTTACCATTGCGATGCAAGAACGACCATGCCATCAGAAATCGTGCGCATTCCCATTCGCGCTCTGCGGCAAGCACTCAAGCAGGACGATGGGTTTGCAGAGCGGTGGATTCAGATGCTGAGCAGCGAAGTGCGACGACTCAGGCTGCAAAACGAGCGTCTTTCCTTACCCAAGGTTCAGAACCGAATCCTTCACTTGATCGAAACCGAAGGCCACAACGGGCGCTATGCCCTTGGATGCTCGCTCAAGCAACTGGCTGGGCAACTGGCGGTGACACATGAGGCTCTGTACAGGGCCTTGGCGCAGCTTGAGAAGGGTGGAAAGATTTCTCGAAACGACAGGCAAATCAGCCTGAAATGAAGGCTTGGGAATCATCAACTGAGCTTACTGAATGCACTGGCCGATGTCCGCAAATGGCCGCAAGCACCGATCCTGAAGGTCACTACATAGCCGCCATTCAAGGTGGCCGCCCCGGTGCCGGAATCAAGGCCGCCTCAGGTGGCCCTCAAATTTCAGTTTGCTCTGAAATTTCGAGAGCGTCGTCGACCTCAATGCCCAAGTACCTAACGGTCGACTCCAGCTTTGCGTGACCAAGCAAAAGTTGCACTGC
>JACCDG010604890.1_pt1 | contig 19617 bp, 29 predicted proteins | sample 7442471 | NCBI WGS metagenome assembly JACCDG01 (sample SAMN15323444, study PRJNA562643) | freshwater metagenome | isolation source: river surface water | place: USA:Blue River Watershed | collected 2017-08-17 | reverse complement strand
CCGCCGATGAAGCCGAGTCGGGCCTGTCGGCGATGGAACAGGAAGTCACGCGCTTGCAGCAGGGCCTGGACGAAGGCGCGTTTTCCGCTAATAACGCGGCAGAGGCACAGGACACGCTGGCCGCATCCACCGAACAGGCGACACAGGCGACGCTCAGCGCGATTAATCAGCGCATCAATGATGAACTTGAATACTACCGTCTTGCCGAAAGCGCCAGCGCGGAAAGCATCCAGCAGCGCATTCAGGAAAATCAACTACGGCAGCAGCTTATTGAGGAAGAAATCGCCTCGCTCGAAGCACTGGCGGCAGCAGGCGACACCGTTGCCCAGCAAGCCCTGCCCGAACTACGGCAGCAGTTGGAAGGCTTGCGCGCCGACACCGAACGGCTGTCCGGTGATGTCCTGAGCAGCGCACAGGCACGCGAACGGCAGGAAGCGTCAACACAGGCCGCCGAAGATGCGGCACAGGCGGCGGAAGAGGCTGAACGCAACCGCCAACGTGCCACTGAGGAAAGCGCCAACGCTGTCGCGCAGAGCGAAGACAAAATCAATCAGATTCGGCAGGATGCCGCGCAGAAGGCGATTGACCTTGCTCGTCAGCGCGAAGACAGCATCCGCAAAGCCACCGAGGATGCCGACAAAGCGTTTCGTGAACTCGCCAAAAAGAACAATAAGGCGATTGACGACGAGAACAAGCGCTACAAGGCCGACGAGGCTAAAGCGGTTGAGCAGTACCGCCGTGATGAACTGAAGGCGCAGCAGCAGCACCAGAAAGACCGCCTGCGCGCTCAGCAGGACTTGCAGGACTCACTGCTGAGCGCTGAGGAAGACAACGATGTCATCGCCTTCATCCGTGCCAAGCGGTCAGGCGAGGAACAGCTTCAGCGCATGGACGAGGATGCGCAGGAAGAAACCCGCATCCGCAGTGAGCAGTTCGCACAGGAACGTGCCGACGCGGCAGCCGCCCACGCTGAGAAACTGGAACAAATCAAACAGGCCACCATCGAAGAACGCGACGCGATCATGGCGCGCAAGGATGAAGCCATCGCGGCGGTCAACGAACAGTACGCCGAGCAGAGCCGCCGCTTGCAGGAACAGACGCAGCAGGCGATTGCACGCGAGCGTGAGCAGTTGCAGCGTTCATTGGAAAACATTCGCCAGAAATACAACGTCGAACAGACCGCAGGCCGTCAGGCTGCCGAGACCATCAAACAGGCGTTTCTGGCTGCCGCGCAGGCCGTCAAGTCACAGGTGGACGCGGCAGGCAAAGGCGGCGGCAAGGGCGGATGGGACACCAGCGGCAAAGACACCGGAAGCGACAAGGGCTTTGGCGACAAAGGCGGAAGCGACAAGGGCGGTAGTAAGGGCGGCGGCAAAGGCAACAGCAGCTTTGGGCAAGTCGGCGGTAAGAAAAAGGGCTTCGCTGAAGGCGGCATTGTGCCCGCCGGACGCGAGGTGATTGGACGCTTTGAGCCGAATCGCAGCTACCCAGAAGCCGTGTTACCGCTTGACCCGGCGACCATTGAACGCGTCTTTGCGGGCGTGTTTGGTGGACGCGGCGGTGGCAGTAACATCACGGTCAACGTTGGAAACGTGACCGTGCCGGAAAGCTCAGGCGTCACCATTCAGGATGTGAAAGTGGCCGTTGAAACGGGTGTTTACGCGGCGCTGGAAGGCATCAATGAAGCAAGGGCGGGTGCATAAGGCATGGCGAACGATTTCCGAATTGCACAGGACTGGATTACCAGCGCGGTGCTGAACGGCACGAGTACCTACGCTGTGCGCAGCTTCCCAGTACAGTCGGACATGCTCGGTAACATCCGCTGGATTGATCCCGTTGACCCGTCTGACATCTACAGCGAAGCGGCGGAATGGGTGATGGCGCTGGACAACACCAGCGGCGGCAGCGGCGGGATTGAGTTTGACTGGTATTTGTTCCTACCGACACGCGGCATGATTGAGTACATCAAACAGACCCTCTTCGGCGGGTTGCGCAGTCGCAAATTCACGGTGCAGACGCGCAGGCGTGACAGCCTCACCAATAAATGGACAGTGGTCTGGTGCTGGGGCGTGCTGCCGGATGAACGCAGCGATGCCGAAAGTGTGGGCGGTGGGTTTCAGAAGTTCAAAGTCCACTTCTTTGACGGCGTGCTGGCGACAGCAGGCGCTGAACACACTGAAGAACACTCATTTGAGCACACATAAAGAGGGATTATGGCAGGGACAATTCGCCCGCCTTCAACACTTATTGGACAAGTTCCTATTGGTGTTGTTGGCTCGACATCGAATCAAGACCATCAGGACATTATTGAATCGTGTGCGCCGCGCACACGCAAGCTGAGCCAGTCCATTAGCAGTGTGACGACGCTTACCGGGACGGACAACGATGTCATCCTGCTGACTGGAACGGGAACATACACCGTGACACTTCCAGCAGTGGCAGGGTATGCCGACAAACAAATCACGTTCAAAAAGACGGGCGCATCTGGAACGGTCACACTCGATGGTAACGCATCCGAGACGATTGATGGCGCGACGACTTATGCCATCAATACACAGTGGCAAAAAGTGACGATCTGGTGCGATGGCACCGCATGGTACATCATCGCCTGATCGGAAACTAAGCCATGTCCATCACTAACATTTCTACGGCAGACGCCGCGCTGCTGCGTACCCATCAGGCGCACCAGTACCGCCTGCGCCTGAACGCGGTGCCTAAAGTCATCGTCGCGACGGCGCAGATTAATCAGGCATCGTTCACTTACCCGATTGCCAGCCTGACCATCGACAACACCTGGAACTGGTCGGCGGCAAAGGTCGGTCAGGCGTTTTGGATCGGCACTGAGCCGGGCACTTATGACGTGACGGCGGGCGTGGTGAAAGCGGTGCCGACCAGCACCACGCTGTACATGGATGCGAAATCCCTGGGCGATCCGGGCTATGCCTCATACATCCACAACGGTCTGAGCGACAACCTGTACATCACCATTCTCAAGCATCGTCCGCTGTGGGGGATGCTGTCGTCCATTCGCAGCGGCGTATTCTACAAACAGTGGGATGTCGCCTATAGCGATGAAGGCAGCAACCTAAACCCGCTTGCTCGCATCGGCAGGCACCGCGCGGCGGAAGCCAACGCCAGCGGCCTAGCGACGCTCACGTTTACTGCCAATCCGGCGACGTGGGGCGCGAAGACTATCACCGGACATAGCTGGAATCTGGACGGCGGCGCGCTGGTCGGCGGCTCACTCACTGGCACCACAGTCACCGTAGAATTTGCGCCGGGCTTTTATGTCATCGAGTACACCGTTACCGACAGCGGCAGCAAATCGCAGACAGCGTTTCGTTACCTGTGGGTGAACCCTTACGGCGACACAGGCACACACGCCTCGTTTGGCTCACGCTTCCGCTGCGAGATCAACCGCGACAGTCAGGATGTGCAGGGCCGAGACCTCGAACTCACCGTGTCGGGCACGCTGACACAGGATGATGTGTTTCCCGGTCAGGCATTCCTGCTGACCGAGGATGCACTATACGGCGGCCAGCGATTGGCGGATGACGACAGTCGTATTCACACGTACATCGGTTACATCCCAGAAGTGCGTCCGCTGCGGCAGAAGGTGCAGCGCAGCGTCGGGTTGAAACTGCAATCGCCGCTGAAAGCCGCCTCGTCTGTGCCCACCGCGCCGCAGTTGGTACAGGAAGTCAGCACGCCGACCAATTGGGCACAGGCGACCAGCACCCTGACCAATCCTGTCGGCGGCATCTGGTATGTGCTGAAGCACCACGCACCGACCTTTCTGGCGGCGCATGACTTTGAGTTTGTCGCTTCACTGCTGTTGTACCGTGAACAGTCGCTGAAGTTTCAGCAGGACGATCTGTTGGGGCAACTCACGGCATTTGACGAGACGATGCCGGGCACGCTGGGATGCCGCAGCGACGGCACGATGGTACTGACACCCTCGCCCATGCACATGAACAATGCTGACCGCAACGCGCTGCCCACGAAATTCACGTGGGACGGCGGTGATGTCAACGGCGAGCAGGGACTGGATTACCCGTACAGTTTCCCGCTAAAAGTTGGTCAGGTCAAAGCGTTCGCGTTTGCGTATGACGGTGGACTGGAAAGCCGTCCCTATGCCAGCCTCGCACCGGGCAAAGCGCAGGCACAGGGTAAAGGCAAACCACAGGTGTCGTTCACGGTGCCCTACTCGGACGCGCTCACTGAGCAGAGCCGCCTGAACGAATTGAGCGGGCATCAGTTCGCGCTGGAAAACGCACCGCTGCCGGAACTGGGCTTTACGGTGGATCGTAATCTGGACATTGCCGAGCCTGCTGATCGCCACGTCTGGCACCTGCTGAACATTCCCGCTGAGCTTGATCCATACGGCATCGGCTTTGAAGGACAGCGCTGTTTGCCGACTCGTGTTAGCCGCACGTGGCGGCGCGGTAAAAACGGCACGCTGCTGAAATCGGTGCGCGTTGAGTTCCAGTTAGAAACTTACGGGCAACCGGGTGTGACCATCCCTGTCGAAAAGGAAGGGTGGCAAGACTGGGTGACCGATGGCTGGAGCGATCAACTAGACGTGCCGTTTGATCCCAAGACTGAACTTGAGCCGCCTGTTGATGACGGCGAAGGGACACCACCGGGGCCGGGTGAATACCTCGTGAACTTCGGCGCATCGGGGTGGACGGATTACGCGGAATGGCCTGCTGGCTTTGGCGGCGTTTACACCGTCGGCGCGGGCGGGAATCCGGGTAACGCAGGTTTGCTGGCAGACACCGAAAATGCGCTCTTCATTGGGCAGTCGTTCAACTCAGGCTTTGGGATTCAGGTCAATCTGGAAACAGGTCGCACCGTCACCGCTATTGAGTTTGACTTCAGCGTTGAGTGGGACAATGTCACCGTTTCATCCATCACGTCCTATGCGGGTACAACTTTTGATGCCCCGACTACGCAGAGCGAAACCATTCTCGAAGGGTGGGGCACACGCCTGCGATCCGGTTTGTCGGCTTCCGGCGTGACGACGATCTACGTCAAAATCACCGCTTCTGGGAACTGCACTATTGTGGGCGCCTGTACGTTCACTTTCAAGATTGACAACATCCGCATTACTTATTCGGCGTAGAACGAACATGAACCGCATTCCGATTGACGTTGAGCGCATCAAACGCCTGGCAAAGCAGGCGGTGGGCAGCAGCATCACCGAGTCTATTCCCGCGCGTCTGGGTCACCCGGTGCCTGCGTCGGTGACAGACCCGATCAAGGTGCCGGAAACCATCGCGGGCGCGCCGGGCTACGTCTACATCCGAGGGATTGCCGACAGCGACGCGGGTGACTTGCAGGGCGTCAGCATGGCGCTGAACGAAGGCACGGGCAAGCTGCGCCGCGAAGACATGGTGTACGGCGCGTTCATCCGCGTGCGCAAACGCAAAAACGGCGGCTTCATCGTGGATGGCACCGACACGGAGAGCAACGCGCAGTACATGGGCAAGCTGGTGGTGCATCCGCAGACCTCGACGGTGCTGAGCCAGTTCGACAACGGGCTGTTGCAGCCGACACAGCCGCCCAGCATGAAAGCGGGCATCGGCTACGGCACCTACCGCTATTTGGGCCGGGTGTGCCGTGTGGTGTCGCAAATGACCAAAGACTTCACCGCCGATGTGCCGGGCACGGCAGGACAGGCGCGGGCTGTTGCGGTGGAAGTCAACCCGGTAGACAACACACTGTTCTACACCAACGGCAGCACGTTCACGGCGACGCTGACCGATCAGGAAGCGTTCGATGGTGGCTACCTGCCGCAGCCCAGCAACGCGCTGATGTGCGGTTGGGTGAAGCTGGTGAACGGCATGACGGCAATCCGCCATCTGGTGAACATCATCCCGGCGCATGAGGTGATGACCGTAGACCGCATTCCGCTGTCACTGGGTCACTACATCAAAATCGGCACCAATCAGCAGTTTGTGGTGAGCGAAGTCGAAATCGCGACAGGCGGCAAACTGGAATGTGAGGGCACAGGAAGGGTGTCGTTCATATGAGCAATCATTTTGATGGAACGGGTATACAACTGTTCGAGCAATCGAGCTTTGCTGAGAGCATCCCTGCTGACCACATTAAGTTGTTTTTGGATGCAGCGAGCGGGCAGCCTGCCTACCGCACACCCGGCGGCTCGAACATTCTTTTAGGCGCTTCATGTGTTCAACTTTACGACACAACACCCAACGACAGTGGGGGGTTCAATTTTGATGTGAGTTCCGGCGAGGCCCTGAACTGCATTGACCTTGAACTATTGTGTATGATTCGCGGGCTTGCCACTGGAATCTCCGACAGCCTCTATATGTGGGCAAACGGCGACCTGACCGCAACAAACTACCGTAACAGCTACCAGTATTGGGATCAGGTCCCTACCAACAGCGCAGCGGGTGCGGCGACGCCGCTCGTTTCCTTTATCCCATCCAACAGCTCACCATCAGGTGCGTATGCGTTTCTGCGCATCTACATCCCGCAGTTCAGAAATACTGCATTTGTCAGGAAGGCGCAAGCGACGGGCACGGGCAAACTCGCGGCTTCGACCCAGTTTGGCAATGATGTGGCGTGGGAATACACCAACTCGGACACAGGCGTTGCCATTACCAACATCAAACTGCGTCCCGATGGGTATGGCACAGACACGCTCAACAGCAGCAGCCGGGTGGTTGTGAGAGGATGGAAAACGTGATTCAGTATGACATTACGCTACCAGACGGGGCGTGGTTCAAAGGGACTGCGCCGCTGGATAAGATCGAGCAAAGTATTGCGCCACCCGCGCTGACGCCCGAAGTGCAGGCGGCCATTAACGACAAGTACGGCACGCTGGAAGCACGCCAGCAAAAGGTTGCCGCCGCAGCTTCTGCCAGTGAAGCGGTCTCTAAACTCGATTTTGCCCAACTGCGTCGGGATGCGCGTGCCGCAGCGCAGATGAACCCGGAAGGCAGTCGCGCGGCGCTGGCGGTATTGGTTGAAACATTGATCGATGTGGTCGAGAAATTGACCACCATGACGAAAGGGAATTGACATGGGCAATTTACGCGGAGATCGTGCGATGGGTGCAGATCAGCAGCAGCTTGGCGTGGTACTGGAAGGACACGACAAACTAACATGGAATACGAAATGGCGCGTTGAAAAACGCGATGGCGACTGGAGCGCTGAAGACATCGCCGCAGGGATTGCCCCCGCACCTTACGAGGTGATTGAGGGTGAAGGCAATATGCTGGTCTACGGCGGCATTTCCAACATCTGGGAATGCCTTAAGGGAGGTGGCACCAGCACGCCGGGACAGAACCTCACGTTTTTCGACAACACTAATGCCAAACTGGGCGTTGGCGACGGCACGGCGGCAGAGGCGGCAACCCAGACCGACTTGCAGGGCACCAACAAAACCCGCAAGGCGATGGATGCGACCTACCCGACGCATACGGACGGGACAACAGTGTCCAGCAATGTCATCACCTTTCAGGCGACGTTTGCGACGGGCGAAGCCAATCATGGATGGAAAGAGTGGGGCACCTTCAATGCCGCATCTGGTGGACGTATGTTGAACCGCAAGCAGGTTGATCTCGGTACCAAAGCATCGGGCACCTGGACACTGCAAGTGACCATTACCTTGAGTTAACGATGGGACAGTCCGACGAATACGAGTGGTTAGAAGAAAGTGAGGCACAATGGCGACAGCGTGGTACATCGTGCCCTACGAACTTGACACCAGCACACGATTCCCTGCTGCCCGCCGCTGCCCGATGGATGCTTTCACATCCGCAGTTACGGCGGATGGTGGCGTGTGGCGCGAGATTGAGGTGTTGGGCGGGTACGCTATCGTCAAGGTGCGTGCCGCGCTGACGACGCTGGTCAGCATAGACGCAGCGGCGGGATTCATGCGCCTGCCCAAAGATGACTTAACATCACCGCTGAGCGACTTAACCACCCTGCAAAAGAGTCGGCTCAGACAGAAGATCCTCGACATGGGCTATACCACGCAGGAAATTACAGCGGCGCTGGGCACCGACTTGGGCGCGGTGACGCTGGCGCAGGTCTTGCGCTTTATTGCCAGCAAACGCCGCGAACCGCGCTGGGACGGGACAACCTTTGTCTATGACGGAGCACTGCGCACGCCGGAAAACGTAGACGATCTCGACAGACGGGTCACGCTGGCGGCGTTGAGGGCATAACCATGACCACAGTCCGAGATAATGCGAATCGCGCGAACGGGGCGATAGGGTCGAACTGGACAGTTGACCCCTATGGTCTTGGCTCTGCCAGCTTGCAAATTGCCAGCAACCAAATCAAGGCCAACGGTTCAGGCTACAGCGAAAACTGGTGGAACGTCGAACAGTTCGGGCCTGATGTAGACGCTTATATTGACATTCCGACCATCGGCGGCACGGGGCATGAGGTCGCGCTGGGAATCCGCATCGCCTCTCCGGGCGGGGCGGGCGTGGACGCCTATTATGTCGTGGTCAATAAAGTCTCCGGCAGCGCTAACGACACGGTTAAAATCTACCGCATTGATAACCAGTCCCCGACACAGCTTGGCGCGACCATCACGCAGGAATTTAGCTCAGGTGATGCGCTGCGCGTCAAGATGATCGGCTCGACGCTGGAAGTGTTTCGTGTTGCGTCAGGTGGCTCGGAGAGCAGCCTGGGCACGCGCAGCGACAGCACCTACACCGCTGCGGGCTATGTCGCGCTCACGATTGAAAATACTACCTACCGCGTAGACAACGTTTCTATCGACACCATTCCGACGGAAAAGACGGGCAGCGACAGCGGCACGGGCAGTGAAGCCTCGACGCTGACCGCCAGCCTTAGCAGCAGCGACAGTGCTTCTGGGGCTGAGGCGGCAGCGGTTACCGCAAGCCTCAGTGGAAGTGACAGCGCCACAGGCAGCGACAGTGCTGCGCTGAATGCCACCGTTTCATCTTCGGACAGCGGCACAAGCAGTGAGACAGCAGCACTCTCGATTACAGAGCAGCAGGACAGCGCCAGTGCATCGGAAAGCGCCGCCCTTACTTCCACCCTCACAGGTGCAGATGCTGCCGGAGCAGTTGAATCTGAACACATCCACATCATCCACAGTGAGAACGGGAGTGTAACGGACGCCTACAGCCTGTCCGCAGCGCTGACCGAATCGGATACCGCGCTGGCGACTGAAGCGCAGGCTCTCAGCGCCAGCCTGGGCGGAGCTGACAGCGGCAGCGCGAGTGAAGTTCAATACATCGGCGTGCTGGATGAGGATGTAGGCGCAGGCGTCGAAAGTGCAACACTCTCGGCAGCGTTTGCGTCAACGGACAGCGGCAGCGCGCTTGAGGGCGAAACCCTCTTCATCTCTGACACAGATTCCGGTACAGGAAGCGACGGACACGCGCTGAGCGCCAGCCTCGTCGGCGCAGATGCGGGGACAGGTGTCGAAACAGATGCCCTTGCCGCAGCGTTGAGCGGCAGTGACAGCGCCAGCGCCAGTGAAGCCCAGTCTGTTTTTTCAGGCACTTTTTTCAGCAGCAGCGATTCGGGAACAGCTAGTGAAACCGCGACGCTTGGCGCTTTGCTGGACAGTGCTGACACAGGGATTGCTGTTGAGGCCGACAGCCTCATCGTATTCATCTACGATGTCGATGAAGGCGTTGGCAGCGAGGCGGAAACACTCAGCGCAAACCTGGTGGGCAGTGATGCGGCTGCTGGCACAGATGCCGAAGGCGGTATTGGGATTTACAGCGCCGATGCTGGCGGTGCAATCGAAGCTGCTGCCGTAGCGACACTGCTTACCAGTACCGAGAATGGCTCAGGTGTTGAGGCGTGGCTGCTGACCAGCGGCGACATAAACATCATCTTGACCGACGCCAACAGCTACGCGGTGCCGTTCGAGGATCGGTATGCGGTGGTCGAAGCGGAAGATCGGTATGTCGATGTCGCGCGCGAAGACCGCTATGCAGTGGTGGACGCCGAAGACCGTTACGTTGATGTGCCCTATGTAAAACGTGAGGTGGTGCTGTGAACAATCCGAATCAGGTGAAAACAAAACGCGCAGGCGCGGCCAAATGGTACGGCCTGCGCTGGAAAGCGTGGCTTGCCGACGGCGAAAAGATTGCATCGAGCAGTTGGACAATCCCGGCGAGCAGCGGCTTGAGCGAGTCCAGCAGCAGCAATACCGACACGACCACCTCGATTAAACTGACGGGTGGGAACGTCGGCACATGGGAACTGACCAATACCATCACGACCAGTTCACCGCTGTCGCAGACTGAAATACGCAGCCTGTGGATTAAGGTGGAATCATGAGCAATGAACAATTCATCATTGCCTTGATGGGCATTTTGACCACGCTGATGGGCGCGTATGCAGTGCGGATTAAGGCGCAGGCGCGCGTTTCTGTGAACAAGAGCGAGCGCGAAAAAGTCGAGACAGAACGCGAAAAGCTGGAAACGGAAACGGACAGCTACGTCACCAAACGCATCACCGACAATCTGACGGAAACCACCTCGGAAAATCGCGACCTGCAAAAACAACTGCGGGAATGCGAGGTGAGCAAGGCGACTGAAATCGCGGCGCGGGATGCTCAAATCAAGGAACTACAGCGAATGGTACATGACATCGGCGAACGGGAAGACCAGAAGAACAAACTGCTGGCACAGCTTGGCCCGCGCCTGAAGGCTTCCGAAGACCTCAACAGCGCGCAGGAAAACAAAATCCGCGAACTGGAACTGCTGCTGGACGACTGCCGCAGCAAGCCCTGACAAACGACTTTTGCAGACATGCTACGCTGAGGATGTCTATTCCCATCGTCGGCCCATGAACGAAAGGACAGTTATGTAATCCCTCACTGCCCAACCACCTGTTTACCCGTTGAGTGAAAGGACAATCTGTGAAGTACAAACTTTCCGTTCTGGCGTTGAGTCTGCTGTGTGTGCTGCTCATCGCTGTCACGCCTGTGCTGGCCCAGGATGCGCCTGCCGACACTGCCGCGCCGCCGGGCATCACGTTCAGCGACGACACGCTGGCCGCGCTGTTTGCCGCCGTGCTGGGCATCTTCGGCACGTTCGCCGCATTTGTCTTGCGGCAGCGCGGGCTTGACAGCCACTACCTTGCTGATTCCATCCCGTTACCCTTTGCGCAGCTTGGCTTTACATTATTAAGCAGGCAAGCCGCTGCCACCGCTGACCCATTGGACGACCAAAAACTGCTGGAAACAGCGCGCAAACTGGGCTGGGATGTGTACCTTGACCAGTTCGGTAAATACCATCTGACTTACGCGCCGTCCGGCTCTGTCACCCTGCCCAGCGCGCCGCGCGCCAGCCCTGCGTCCAGCGATTCGCCTACGGGCATGTAAGCGAGAGCATTCTAAGTAACGCCAAGCCCGCGCCCTTGTGTGCGGGCTTTTATTTAAGCCCGGAGGATGGACGAATGAAATACACCCTGCGCGCCTTTTTACCCGACGGGCAAGAAATGATTATTCGTTCCATCGTAGACCGCGAGGAAGCGGAAAACATGGCTGATGTTTTAGTGAAGGTCACGACTGAACTGGAAGGGCTGCCGCCGCGCCGTGAAGCGAACGTCTGGTACGTCCAGTCATCGGACTGGGATCAGAACGGGCGGGTGCTGTGCGTGCTGGAAGCTGTCGAAGGCACACCGCTTAAACACTTCGAGCGCTTTGAAAGCACCAGCGAGAAGACCGGACGCACGGTGCTGTACGAATTGGTGCGCAATCGGAAGGTGGCCGTTGCCGCCTATGAGGAAGGCATCCACATCGAGCGCTCGACACTGCCGCCGGATGTGTGGGCCGAACTGCTGGCGACCTCGTTTCTGCGCAAGAAATACGGCCTGACGGAAGATGAAATCGAGGAACTGACGGGCATCTGGCCGGACTTTGAGAACTCGCGAGGGACACACTGATGGGACTGATGCGCATCGGCTACAACATCGACGCCGAACATCCCGGCGCGAATCGGCAGGCGGTGGCCGACGCGCAGGTGAATTTGCACAGCACCTACACGCTGCTGCTGGACGATCACAAAAGCGGATGGTATTTCAGCCAGCAGATCAGGGCGCGTTCGCCCGAAACGGAACGCATCGCCCGCACCTTCATGCGCAAGGATGCTCAGGGCGGGTGGGACGGCAACCTGTGGGAAGCGCCAGATGGCAACAGCCCAACGGGATTTTTGTCACCCGCCAATTACATGAACTTCCTGCAAAACCTGAACGCGCCTGCGGGCACGATTCATCAGGTGTTGTGCGAGCCGGATGTACACGGCGAACGCCTGCGCACGAAAATCGCGTGGCTGTGCGAGTGTATTAAGGAAGCGTCTCGCCGCGAGATGCGCCTGTGCGTGGACAACATCCAGACCGTGACGCTGGATGAAGGTGAACTGAACGCGGGCTACTACGATCCGCTGTATTTCACGCTGTCGCAGCTTCCGCAGCACATCCTCGGCGTCCATGCCTACTGGCTGGGTGATGCGTGGCTCAACACCACCGAAGCGCGGATGTCGTTTTTAAGCCTGAACAGTGTCATCAATCCGGCGATGTTCATAGATCGCAGCGACGCGCAGCTTCAGGCCGATTACATTGCTCAGCCCGCAAAGGCACATCTGGGCCGCGAGGAACTGATTGCCGCGCGCTGCCGCAAGATTGGCGCGAAAGTCCCGCGCATGGTGTACACCGAGATCGGGCCGGATGCCGTGCGGTTGGCGCAGCAGGGCGACGTAGACCGCATCAACGGGCAACCTGCGATGGGCTACCCGACGATGGCCCGCTACTGGCGTGTACATTACCCGCAGTGGATGCATCATCAGACGATGTTTGAGTTTTGCAAGTGGCTCAATCGCTCAATGCCGGATTACATCGCGGGCGCGTGCCTGTTTGGCTACGACACGGCGTTTGAGAACGGCGCGTACCATGTTGAGGATGCAGCGCTGCAAAGGGCGCTGGAAGACTACAGCGCAGAAGTGCGCAGCGGGCAGACGCCGCCGCCTGTGGAACCGCCGCCAACACCCACACCTACTCTTGAGCAGCGGGTGGCAGCGCTGGAGCAGGAAATGCGAGCGCTCAAACTGCGAGTGGACAATTTAGGGAAATAGAAACACGTCGGGTGTAGTGCCCGACGTGTTTTTGATTCTAGCCACCGGGGCAAATAGACTCACATGGAACAGTGTCATCGTCATCATCGCGGGCTGTGCAACCACACTGATTTAACTGGAAGTACGCTTCCTCGCACGTTGTAATCTGAGTGCATGTGCGACTGCAACTACAGGTGAAACCCGAAGATTGTACGGGCGTGCTGATGAGTTGCTGACTCTGGACGGGCGTGCTGACCGCTACAGGTGGCGAAGATTGTACAAGGCTGCTGTGAATGTATAGCTGCTGCCCGTTGTAGACCACGATTTTCCACAGCGTGTTGCCATCCACTGTGACGCCTGTGACCTCTCCAACGACCTGTAAGGATGTTCCGCCATTGACCTGCGTTACGGTTGGGCACTGTGCATTGTCGGTACTAGCGCAGGAACGTAGATTCGCCGTGCTGCGGGTGCACATTGTGACCACAGGCGCGGAAGTCATCACAGGCTGCGGCGTGGCTGTTGGCGTCGGTGTGACGGTGGGCGGTGCAGTAGCGATCACTTGTACCGCTGATGCACCCTGCGGCGTGTTGGTGGCGAACAGACTTAACGCCGGGGCAGACGTGGGGGCCTCGGTGTTTGTAGGCACATCTGTAAATGTTGCGGTTGAGGTAAGGGTAGCGGTGATTGTCGCTGTCGCCGTTGCTGACAGTGCGATGTTTGTGAGCGCTTGCTGTGCGGCGGCTTCGGTGCCACGACGTGCGTCTTCTGTGGCGGCCTGCGCTACGGATGCAGTCACCGTGCGAGCTGCATAGGTTTGCGTGTACTGCGCCGCGTTCGGCAGCAATCCTAACGCCTGCCCGATGAAACTGACCACGAGGCAGACAGCACATAAAAAAGTGAGTGAGCCGCAGCCCACGCCGAATTGCAGAGAGCGTTTACGGCGGTTTCGCCACGCCCATGCCAAAGCACGACTAGCGGCAGATTGCGGCACCGCAGTCGATGCAACCCGCGTGCCTTTTGGCGGCGTCGGAAGCTCATTGGATGTCGGTTTGCGAGGGCTGCCTTTGGGTTTTGCCATATGCCTTGCTCACATTACACAGTTGCAGAGTAATGTGATTGTAGCGGGCATCACTCAGAGTGCAAAATCTGCTGCTTCCTACATCGGAAGACGTACAGGAATTCCATAGACTAAAGCAATGTAAATCAGCAGAAAGAATAAAGGAATGGCGGCAATGCCAACAAGGACAAGTGCGAGCTTCCGAGTAACTGACATTGAGATGGCTCCTCCGTTTGACTCCTAAATTGGATTATATGAGAGATTACTTCTGTGTCGCATAAATTCGCCGTAAGAATCACCGCTTCCACCTGCGCGCATGGTGTCGAGTAACTGCGGAATGAGGTCTTGCTCTGACAGCCATTCGCCGCGTGCCTGACAAAAGTTGTACATTGGTTCGCTAAATTCGTTGAAGTCATCGAGTTGAGGCACTGGTTTTTCCAGCAGCCTCTGACATGTCTAGAACGGGATGTCATAATATGCCTCAGCGGTACGGTCTGCTAAATAGGTAAGAATTACGATGCTGGCGATAGCGCGCAGCGGCGTTGAATCGTGCCAATTAAAATACCCGCACAGGCGAGAAATCATCCCGGCTCGCCAGCGATTTTGAGGGTATACGCTGGTAATCTGCGCTAGTTCGATGCTAATTGTTTCTACGCGAGTTTGTTCCGCAAGCTGGATTAGCTCATCATCAGTCCAGTTGTTAGCATAGAATTCATCTTCCGTTAAGTCGTCTAAACGTGTCATGCTTCCTCCTTGTCCAGTCTATTCACCACCACACGATAGCGATTTTTCAGCGGCGGCGTCCGTTCGATGGTTGCGTTGATCGTTGCGTAGGCTTGCAAGATTTCATGGTCAGATAACAAACGTGAAAATGTCACATAGAAGTAGTAACGGTCCGTGACATAAACATCATGAACGTCTGGAAATCGCAGCAGTTTAAAACGTTCACGCAACCATGATTCTTGCTGAATTTCGTCCTGCTGCTGCTTCAGCATCCTATCGCGTAAGGTGTTCACGCTGCTGTTGTGCGCTTCCATCAGCTTGTCCTGATACTGCGCTACCAAACCCTCGATGAGATTGTGTGACTGCACGCCAAAGGTCACATGCAATCCGCTGCCACTCATCAGGATTTCAAGCTGGCGCATCACGTCAGCGGCAATCAGGTGTGACGGTTTGTTGAGGTCGAATTGGTGTGTCATGATTGTTCCTTTCGTATTTCATCGTATTTCGTTACTCGCCATAACCCGACTTATCGGGGACTAATGAATGTCGCATTAGACCAGTTCACAACAGTCTCATAGAAGCGCTCACCGAACGTTTCGCGCCAGTTCTTACGCAGTCGCCAGCCCCAGCCCGTTGAGAAAAAAATGATTTCTTTCCGGTAGGGACGGAAGTTGCGGTCACGAATAAAGCGCTCTGCCTGTTTCCCCATGTAACCTAGATCACCTGTGTACCAGCCTTTGTTGCCTTCTCGCTCCATCTGTTCACACAGGTCATAGAAGGCGCGCAATTCACTTTCGGTAAACGTTGAGTTTTTCATTTTGACCTCATTTTCACTTATGCGAATCGGGATTTTCTGAACTGCCGCCCTCATAGCCTCGTGACACTTTCCACCCACGCCTGTTTTTCGCGCGGGTACTTGTTTTTATGAAAATTGAGCGCGGTGTCTGCGGCATCTTGCTCGCAGGATGCGAACACGAAAATCTCGCTGGTGCGCCGCTTGCCTTTTGTCGTCTGGTAACACACCACAGCTTTCCACTCAAGGCGCTGCGGATCGTGCCCAAAATCCAAATCAGGGTCATAATCCGGGTAATCGTCGTCAAAGTCGGCAGCGTCGGCTGGTTCCCATCCGAAGTCGCAGGTTGAGCACCACAGGTAATCCGGCGCGTCTTCAACATAGTTGCCGCAGTTCGGGCATTGTGTGAGTAACATCAGCGCACCTCGAATAGTCGCATCTGTCCGGCAGCTTCCTGTGCCAATCGCGCTTGTTCGGCCTGCTCTCGCAGTGTCAGCGGCTTCGGCCCGGTGTAATTGTTCTCATCAGGGTTGTAGTAGAACTTTTCACCTTCCTCATGCGTGACATGCACGTTGCAGTTGCTGCATTCCCACTCGTACTGCACATAGTTGAAGCGGCAGTACGGTTCGTTGAACGGGTCAAAGTCCTCGTCATCCTGCGACAAGCCGCAGGCGTTTGCCAGTTCTTCATCAAAATTCTCAGAGTCCATATCCACTTCATCGGTGAGCTTCATGAAGCGCCCACAGATTTCGCATCTTTTGTTCATAGGTTCATTTCCTCGTTCCGAATACTGATGCTGTAGCCTTGTTGAAGTCTTCGCACCTGAAACGGATGACACGTCAGGTAATGCGATTCGGACACTAACGGCTCGCCATTCTTGCCCGACAACCGAAGCGACAGAGCGCGTCCCCAGCGCATCTGTTTCACCAAAACAAGCAGCTTCCCGTCCTCGACGTTGATGTAACCAATCCACTGTTTAGCGCCCATCGTCCACCGCCTGCCCTTTCAAAAACAGGTCGCCATCGCGCCAGACCAGTTCGCCGCCGATGTCCGCAATCCGGTTATTGATCGCCTGAAACGTGACCCAATCCTCAAACTCTGCCGCGCGACGTGCCGCTACCTCAAGCTCGACAAAGACCCGCACCGGAATCGGCTGTGCGGGACGCGTCTCAGGTGCGGCCTGCGGCTGCGGACGGGCACCTTGCTCGATCACAATGTAATCCTCGTAGGTTTCCAGCAGCAGTTCAGCTTCAAGCGGATCATCCGGCAGCGGCGTGTCCAGCACGATTTGTCCCTCGATGTGAACCATTTGCCGGGTCTGGCTGTTCAGCAGCAGCACCTTGACGGGCTGGCGTGTCGGCGGCTTGGCGACCTTTTTGCTTACGCGGATGGCCGTGCGGACGGATGGCGCGGCAACCTCGGCGCGTTTAGCCAGGTAGCGGCGGCTGTATTCATTCTGGCGCTCGCGCGAATGCTCAAGGCAGTAGCTGAGCACGTTGCCACCGGGTTGCACATGGCGCGGATTAGGGCAGCCTTCCACGCAGCAGCGCGACTTGTCGGCGCGGCGTCCGGGTCGCCTCGTAATCTGCGGCCCGGTGGCGGTCTGTCTCTCGCTCTTTTTGGCGCGCCAGTAGGCTTTCTGGTGTTCCTCGCACCGCGTCAGCCTGTTGTTGGTACCGTTCGGCCCTGCCCAGCGTTCGTTCGGGCATCCGGGCACTACACATGTTTCGGACATGGCTTAACCTCTCTACACGCGCGCCGGAACGCGGTAATCGAACGTCACCAGACCGAGACGGTGATGCGGCGTGCGCACGGTCACGCCGGGCACCAGTCCCAGCGCGGCGATGCCCGCTTCCATGTCATCCAGAATCGTCGCCGAGCCGTACAGCTTGCCGCCGCTGCCGGGAATGATGACCACCAGCGCGCTCACGCCATGCACCAGCAGCGCTGCGCTAATCGCGTCCTGTGCAGCGTTCAGGATGGCGTTCATCGGCGCACCACCTTCATGACTTTCGCGGCCTCGTCGTAGACTTTCATCACCTCACGGTTGCGTTTCAGTTCGGCAGACATCGCGACAAGGTAGCGCGTACTGTGCTCGTGCAGCGTGTTCAGGTAGGCCAGCGTTTCGGGCCTGCGGAATTTGTCGTACAGCATCTGCGCGTCCTGAATGCGCTGAAGATGCTCGATGATGGTGTCCGACGTGATGAGTGCGGCGTCAAACTTAGCCATTGCGCCAGTCCTGACTGATGGTGCGCAGCGTGACATGCGCGTTGTCCAGCGCCTCTTCGGCAGCATTGGACGTGTTCCAGTCCTCGTCAGCGCGGCGCTGTCCGACGACATCCAGCAGGCGCACAATGACCTTGCCTGCCGATTCCACAGCGGCTTGACGTACCACCGGGTTCGCGTGCTGGGTCAGATCGTTGATGAGTTGCAGTATTTCGTCCATGTGATTTCCTCGTTTAAGAAGAGGCGGCGCAGGTGCCGCCTCGGAATGACGAAGTTGTGACTACCCGCGCAGACTTCCCAGAAGTTGCTGGCGGCGTTCTTCCACACGGCGCGCTTCCTTAGCGTTGCTCTTGTCTTTGGCTGCCTGTGCATATTGGTCAATGACCAGTACCCATTCGCCCGGCACAAAGAGATTGTCGCAAGGATGTGTGGAGCATACTCGCCGTCCCTTATAGGAAACGGTCATGTACTTGCCGTAATCATCCACATAAACATCCACCCCATCCTGCGCCCAGGTGTATTTAGGGCCGTAGTTGTGATTGATGTCCCCGCCTAACTGCCGCGCGATTTCGCGGCACGTCGAAATGACACCTTCATTGCAGGCACGCACGTACCACTGTTTCTTGAGCGCCCTAAGCTGATCTTCACTGAGAGACTCAAGCTGATCGGATGCATCCCGTCGCAAGTCAATGAAGGCTACGGGCGGTGTGCCAACGAAGGTGCTGGCGTGCAGGTATACCGTATGCGAAAGTTCATCGTCGTCAAACTCAATGGATGTTTCCCACACGGGTAGTTGAATCACGCGGCGGAAGCGCTTAGCGCTGGCTTTGGTCATCTTGTGAGTTTCGTAACGTCGCTGAGCCTTGCGACGCTTGGCACGCACCACTTCAACGTGCGTAGTGCCTGCACCGTTGTCGAGCATGATTCTTGTTCGTAAATTTGCCATGTCGTTGTCCTCGCATTTAAACAAGAGGTGAGCGGGATTGCCCACCTCGGAATTCACTAACGAACGTCAGGGTTGAGTTGGTCGATGCCGTTCCACTGGCAGTAGGCACTGCTGCTGCCTGCGTCATAGTCCGGCGTGTCCATCCGTGCTTCAATTTCACGCGCGGTCAGCGGGCGGCGTGTTTCACACTGCGGCAGCGTCGCTTCCAATTCGGGCGCGGCGGTCAGGTACGCTTCAGGTTCGAGCACGATGCGTCCGCTGCGGGTTTGGACTTCGTAGAAATAGCGCGGGCCGTCCTGCGAGATGCTGACGACACGCCCACTGGCGCGGCACCAGAACTCAGTGCGCACAGCTTGACGCAGGTGGAACTGCGGTGCGGGCACGGCGGGTTCGTCGCCGACGTACAGCGCATATTCGTGCTGCGTGCGCAGGTCGGCGGTGCGCAGCGTGGGCTTGGGCGTGGGATTAGGATTTTGCACGTACACGACCTCAGCATCGAGCCAGCCCTGCGCGCGAATGTTCTGCGCCCACTGATTTGCAAACGCGGCCAGTGAGCGGACAAGTTTTGGCGCATAACGCACGATTTTTGTGCAGTCGCCGTTGAACTCTGCCGCGCGCTGGTAGCCGCCGTAGACCTGCGTGATGGCAATCGGAACCCATTCGCTGTACCCAGTGAAGAATTCCATGTCCGGGTCAGCGATGGCATCGCCGTTTTGGGTGTAGTAGTGGGCAACGCTGACAAGGTTGCTGCCAATTTTCTCGATGACCAAAGGCATGTAGACCTCGCGGT